>ERZ807291.4909-NODE-4909-length-17308-cov-10.120095_pt1 | contig 17308 bp, 20 predicted proteins | sample MGYA00521257_ERZ807291 | MGnify/ENA primary metagenome ERZ807291 (study PRJEB31413, sample SAMN03169783) | marine metagenome | biome: Marine; feature: Water; material: Subsurface seawater | place: North Sea | collected 2011-04-28 | depth 1 m m ... | reverse complement strand
TCCAGCCAATAGTGCCGTCTACATATACCAACGTTGCCGCTGCGTCTGTAGCCAGCGAACCATTGTCTGCTGTTGAATTGATATTAGAGCCATTACGCCCCACGGTTACTGTGCCTGCTCCAGCGTTTTTAATGAACACCACGTTGCCCGCTGCGGGACTCGAAGGCAAAGTGATTGTCACTGCGCTGCCTGAGTTTACAATTAGTTGGTCTTTGGTGACGGCTGTGTAGTTTCCAGTTTTAATTGCAAAGTCGTTAAATGCGCCACCAATCGTGGCAAAGGACAAAGTGCCAGATCCGTCAGTGGTGAGACTTTGACCTGCTGTGCCGTCAGTTACATTAAGCCTAGCAATATCAACAGTGTTGTCAGCTATCTTAGCTGCTGTTACTGCATCGTCCACAATCTTTGCTGTAGTTACGGTGTTATCTGATGGGGTACCTATATTAGTTGCTGAAATAGCAGCTACCATAATCTCAATGGCTGCTCCGTTTGCAGGAGCCTCAGAAAAAGTTACAACAGCCGGTGTTGCCCCTGACACCGCGTAGGTTGACTTGTTTTGGTAGACGCCATCGACATAAACCAGCGTGTTGTTTTCAATTGCTGCACCGGAGAGCGAAAAAGTTACGTCACTACCGTCGCCGGTAAAGGTATTAAGCAGCAGGTCAGCAGCACCACCGCCTATCTCGCCCCACGATGTAGTGTAGCCTTCGAACTGACCGTCAGTCGTGTTGTACCGAAACATCCCTGCTACGCCTGTGGGACGTTGAGCAGTCGTTCCTGCTGACATGGTGACTGCGGTAGGCTCGTTCACAATTAGCGGGCCTGTCAGGGTGCCACCTGTTAAATCCAGCTTGTCTGTATTTAAATTAGTGAAGTTTGCATCTACTTCCGCATTTGTGAGCGGCGAACCCTTTCCACTACGCGTGACAATAGTTGTCATCTATCGATCTCCAAATTTATGACGCGCTAAGAGTCAGCAGCCAAGTGACCGACATCGTGTCATCACTGCTCTTGTTCACTACTGGAAAGACAGTTCTACAGAGCATCGTGCCGCCCGTTGCAGCGTTAAAAATGCCCGCCTCAGTGACCGCGCCAGTTGCGTCTCCAGCCTCAAAAGAAGCGACATATTGTATAGTATTGGCAGAGGCCGTTGAACTGTCTAGGGCTTCACGACTGCCCAAAATAGAGCCTAAGTCAGTATTACCAGCAGCGGCGGCGGCAGTGCTGGAACCTAAGCCCAGGTGAGACATAACACCCGCAGAAGTTCCTGCCATTCTTGAGCAAATAAACTCTAGCCCAGTGGTCACAACTAGGTTCTTTATCTCTCGCTTTTCTTTAACCTCTCCGTTTGCGTTTCGCAAAACTATTGCAACGTCACCGCGTAGTTTAATATTTTCATCGATCATTGTATTTAACTCCTAAAAAGACTGGGCTGCCCCGACATAGTCGGCGGCAAAATAGGTGGCTTCAGCGTAGTTTTGCATGATTAATTGCCCAGAATCGCCTACGCTGAACGATTCCGATATAATCTTTGCAAGATTGAAAAACTCATTGTCCAACAAAGAAAACGAGTTTGATGTCACCTTTATAAATGACAATTCTTGATCGTCATTGGCTGTCGCTGAACCGTCAATGTCATCCGTGACAGAAAAAACGTCAGTTATACTTCTCTGATACACAACGGATCTGGCAAAAACATCTTGCAATGCCGCTTGATCGCTGACAGCCTTATGATAGCCAAAATGCTGAATGTTATCCACAAAGTTAAGGTCATCTGATGCAACCTTTCCCGCGCCTATTATTTGCGAATCATTAATTCCCGCTGAATCTGCAAACGGTTTAGCGGTCGAAAAAGAAGTTTGTTCTTGCGCTAAAAACGTGTCTTGTAAGGTTTTGGCCGTTTCTTTTTGATTGCTGTCGCTTATCCCTACCGTTTCATTTAAAAATTGTGCCTTTAAAAATTTGCCAAAAGCTACAGCCGCTGACAAGCTGGCAACAGTAATTTTTGCTGAAAGGCTAGCAACAACAATTTTTGCTGCCAAACTTTTAAATTCAACAACCCACTTGATCAATTAAAAGTCCTCGCGCAGATAGAACTCTAGCACGTCATAAGCCGTTTCAATAACTCCGCTAGATTGCGTGACTTGAATCTCGCCTTCGTAATAACCTTCCGCCAAGTCAAGCTGCGTTCCTGAAAAGGCAAAGATAGCTATGCCCTGCGCTAAATTGGTTCCAACATCAAAAGCCGTCAACGTAAACAGCACAGACGTTGCCCCTTTGGCTCTGAACTTTAAGACTACAGTTCCGCCTGCGCAATTAACAACCGAACCATCGTCTGACCTGGTCAGTGTCGCCTTAATTTGCGGGGAGGTGTCGCCTTGAACTAATTGATAGATCATTTTTTAGTGCCTTTTTCAAGTGCCGCAACTCTTTTTTCTAACGCATCAATTTTTGCAATGGATTCCTGTAACGCTTTAGTCAACAAAGGAACCAACTTGGATTGATCGATGCCTTGATAATCTGGAACTGTTAAAACTTCGCCGGTAGGCACGCCGTCTTCGTCTTTGACGATCTCTGTACGCATTGCATCCTTTTCACCAAATACAGCGTCAGGAACTACAAGTTGTGCAGCGTGCGCGATAAAGCCATCAACTCTTTCGCCCGAGTCTATCCACTCAAAGTTGACAGGCTCTAATGCGTTTAGCCGACTAATGGCGTTTGTCATTGGCTGTATATCAGTTTTCAAGCGATAGTCAGAAGAGGTGTTGTACGCCGTCGCAGAACCGTTTGTCGAAATCGACCCGACATTGCCGTTGCCATTTTTAAAGAATATGTGTGCGATATTCCCAGTTCCAAATGCAACTTGGTCAGAGAGTATTGGGTAGCTGTTAGCCGCGCCTGTTCCTGCGAAAGTTGTGTTGCCCCAAAATTTGGCTTCGTTCGTTCCGGCGCCAACCGTCATTACGAATTGAGAGTAGTCAGCCTTCATGATCGACAGATCATAAGCCGAACCCGTACCCACTCCTATTCTGGTTCCTGCTGTAGCGGTATCATCAACAACAGTGTCATTTAAAGTTATTGTATTTTGAAACGTCACTGGCCCTTCGAATAGGTTTTTGCTTGCCCCTTTCTGGACAAGTCCCCATTTTTGCGCGGTGCTTGCCGTTTGCTCGTCAATCCAAATACCGTAGTTGTTAGTGACCGCCCCTGATCCTGAAGTTGTTACATCGTTAATCTTGATTCCGTATCTAACGCTTACCGTTCCGGCAGTTACCTGCGGCGCGTCAACATATCCGTACAGAATGCTGGTGGTTCCAGTGGAGTTATGGACAAGTCCGTTTTGGAATGGCGCAAAATGTCCGTAGTTTTCAGTACCAGCTACATTAATTCGGCAGTCAAAAGAATTGTAACTGATGCCACCGTCTCTCGTGACCGTGGATGAATCGCTAAAACAATGACCGTTGCCCGCGTAGCCAGTATCATCGACGTTCCTATTCACATTCACGACAGGATCGCTGCTGTTTGTGGTGATGCCGTTCTCGCCAAAATCAACCCTTGCACTGCCCTGCGAAGGCACTTGAGGAAATCCGCCCGCAGTAGATCCGTCATGCACTACCAAAGTTTTTTTAGTTGTATCAACTGTCACTTCGCCGTCAGCGCCAGTAAAAGTTGCGTGTGCGACGGTTGTTCCACGTCTGGATTGCTTTTGGATTGCCATTTTAATTACCTGTATTGTATTTTGATTTTAAAATTTAATTTGGAACAATATACTGGTCTGATCCATAATACCGATCAATGGTTAACCAGCCTATTGTAGCGTCAACGTAGACTAAACTTAAATAATAACTGTCGGGAATAGTGGCATTGGCAGCAGCAGAGTCGATGTTCGAACCGTTTCTGTCCAAAGTGACTAATGCTGCGCCCGCATTTTTAACCTCCACAGAATCACCCACGCTAGGCGATGACGGTAACGTCAAAGAAAACGCAGTTGATGGGTGATTTGCAATTATTTTATCACCCGCAACCACAGTATAGTTTGACGTTTTAACCGCCCAAACAGAAGCCGATACCGTTGGAAATAAATCAATGCTCATCTAACGGCCCACCCAAAAGCCTGCCCAGCATAAACTAAAGCAAATCCTTTGTTTGCTTCGTTAATTACTCTGTTAGCGGCGGAGCTCATTATATTCTTGCCATCGGGATCAAGGATCGTGTTCGTAAAATTGGCAACGCTAATCCCAATATAATCTCCTAGAGTAACGCTTGTCGGCAAAGTTAGGGTCAGCCCGCCTGTGCTAACGTGATATTCTTTTCCCACCTCAAGAGTGGTATTCGACGACAATATAGTGACATCGTGGGCAAGTTCTGCATATTCAATTGTTCCCGTTGGGGTTGGCAAAGCTATAACAGGCGCGGGCGTATAAGCGAATTGATCCGCAACAGTCCAATTGTAAATGGTTGAATCTGTTTCTATGCAACTTACTCCGACAATTAATTCTCCCGTCTGAGCTACATCGAAATCAAAACTAAGTACCTGAAATACCTTTTGGCTCCAGCCAAGCCGCTCATTGTTTAGGTAAAAAGTATCGCCCGCTTTAAGAAGCAACCCAGAAAGATTCATGGGCAACGTCAAAGATATTTGTTGCCGTGATTCAAGCAGGCTCATTTTAGCAAGTTGTTGCGCCCTGATATTGCTATTCGTGTACGGAAGGTTTAATTCTAAATACAAAGGCTCGCCGTCTTCTACCGCATACGCAGAAGAAATAACCGGAGGATAATCTGTTGCAATGTAGTTTTCTTCACTGCTAAGAAAAACGCCTTTAACCGCGTTAAACGCATTTGACATGCTGTTTTTTGTTTGGGTTGATATTCCCCCAACTAGCATGGATTCGTCTATTGTGACACTTGGCGCTACATAAGACGCCGCGCTGATAAAATACTCACCTCCGCTTGGGACTATGCGCCCGTTCGTTGCGGACAGCATGGATTCAAGATTGTTTCTGCGGGTATTGGCCGTATCAACCACGCCGTCGAGCGAATATCTTTTTTGGGTGCCGCCTCCAGTTACCGACACAAGTTGGTCGCAAACCGTCTGCGCCAGGTCAAGTGAGGCAGCATTAATAGAAGCGTAGCTTTCGCCTAATCCATATTTTTCGTCGGCTATATAGTCAGCTTTTATTAGAGCGGGGTTCTGCGAAAACTGCCACGTAGATTCATCATCAAGACGCTGAGTGCTAACTCCCAGCGAAGCGTCATAGTACGCGCTTGTTGAATCTTTTTGAGGGTCGTAGACAGGCTTACCGCGAACCACAAACGAAATGTTTGGCAAACCGCGAGGAAATTTCTCATTACTCTGTTTTAATCGGACGTAGACGTAAGCTATTCCATTCAATATGCTTGTATTTGTCCAACTTGAGGACGCATTAACTAAGGTTGAATCGGCTGTTGTTTGGTTTCCGTTGTGGGTTGACAGTGTTACATAATTAGTCCAATCCCCGACAAAAGAGCCGTTTTCCCAAACCTTTTCTTCATTGAAATACATCTGCTCATACCCGTCTATTTTTCTAGCGGATATAAGAAGCACAATATGGAGGTACTCGTTATTTGTGCCAGTCCCATCCAAGTAAGCTATCGACCCGCCCACTCTAGTCCGCCCGTAGACAATTTTTCGGCTAGGAGTAGCCTCTCTGCTCATTACCGTAGTGCCGCTTACGGTAGCGCCAAAAGACGGTTGAGGGGCTAACGCTTTGCTCACCGCAGATAATGCAGTAAATATTGCCCAAGTTTTTAGGAATGCGCTTGCTACGATCATTTCGGTAGCAAGCGCCCCTGCTGCCGATATTAATCCTGCAATTAAACTAACGGCCATTGTTGTTGCCTAGATATTTAGAATAAAGCCTTTCTGTCAATTCAAAATCCATTTTTTCCATTAGTCCGTCAAAAGGAATATGCACCTTGGTGTTAATATTTAGCAAGGACACCCCGTTTTCTTTGCAGTGATCTTCTGCATACTTTATCAAGTGATAACCAGTTGCCCCTGCTCTGCGATCAGGCAACACAAAAACAACGTCATTAATTGCAAAAATATGGTCTTTATAATGAAGGGAATGATTTACCAGTAAAACGCAATAGCCAACCAATTCGCCGTTATCTCTTGCAGTAAAAATTCGCAATATTCCTGCGGCATCAAGCTCTGCGTACCGTTCCCAATCAGGGTTGAGTTTAATTGCCCCTTGGTTTAGGGCTACCAACTCCCAGTGTTTTTTTATTAATGGCTGAATGTCTTGCTTTACGGACGCCATGCACTCGTGTGCTATCTTCATATATTCCTCTTAACCGTCCTCTCTTGCAAATCCCCAGATTATTGTCTACCTCATATATTGCACGCCAGGATCGTAGCCCGGATTTTGGACGCTACTTGCCGAGTTAGATATACCCCATGGAATCGGAATTCCTTGAATTTTTGCCATGAAATTCAACCCTGTATCGTTGGGAAAATCTATTCTCTGATCTTCTGCGGTGTACCTTCGGACAAACGGCCTGTCGAGCTGAATCAACTTGTTCTCACACTGAACGGTGATGGTTGCTAGGCTGCCGTCGTCTTGGATGGTCATTACATCCATCCTGCCTTGAAACATTACAACCGGACTGCTAACCAAGTCGCCTGACTCATTTATTGCCCCAAGCCTGATCACCACTGATCTGTTCTGATAAGGCTCTGTAAGAGCGAGGGTCAGCAGAGACTGTTTAATTCCTGCAAGCGTTATTGATACCCCTGTAGCCGTTAGGTCTGTCTTCTCGCTAATGGATCCGATGGATATTAAATCGCCAACACCTAAATAATCCGTTGACGAGTGAACCAGCGTGCCATTCCCGTTCCAAATGTACAAAGGACCGCTTGTAAACATCAGGTCGATCAAGATGATCGGACGCAACACCTTAGACTGGGCAATCGCTTGCATTTGGCTTGATAAAGTTCTCATAACGCCTCAACAAAACTAAAAGTGAATCCGGTCATACTTGCAACGTCAGTTGCCCATCCAGTGTCGCTTGACGCCATACGCCACAAACATTTTGGGTTAAGAAAATTTAAAGGTCTGTTTGATACGGCAGCCGTTATCAGCCCGAAATCGACAGTTTCTGTGGTAGCTTGAGAAATTAACCCGTCATCGTCGCTAGTCGTTGCAGCGTCTGTGATCAACCCGCAATCAAATGCGTTTAATAGCGATAAACTTTCGCGCATCGGAGGCTGTATTTGCATCCCGCCAGAGCCACCAAAATAGTCTGTACACATATAAAGGTGGTTGCCTAGTTGAAAATATGTTCCTGCGGATACTTCGCTGCCTTGGCACTGTAACACTGTGTCTCTTGTCGTCGTTGCAGCGGAAAGGCTTACAACTGCCGTTGAGGTGTGCAACGGGTTGCTCGCAAAGAATGTCTCGGCTTGCCCGCGAGTCTTTAATAAAAACGCTTCAACTTCCCTGGATTCTGCATAGCTTAAACGGGGCAGGGTCATTTCCATTTCCCATTGAGAACCCTGATGCTGATAGACTTGCTGCGAAAAAGTAAAAGGGCTTCTAGCGACAGCGTCAGCTCTGCGGAGTCTCATTGATATATTGGTAGCGCCGATATTAGGAAAGTTTGCCATTACCCTAACGCCCTCGCATATTGGCCACCGCGCAACCGCGCATCAGCAACACCGTTCTGGGATGCTTTTGATATTGCGGGAAGCAAGTTCATAACTTCGGCTCTGACGGTGGATTGAATGCCGGTTGTGATATTGACCGTTTGATTTATTGTAACGCCGCTGCCGCCGCCAAGTTTATGATTTGGGATGATTGAACCGTTGGCGTTTGGCACAAAGATTTCAGGGCCGCGCTCACCTACTAAAGTTCTTTCGCCTTGAAAAACAGGACCACCGATAGCCGCAGTGTTAGAGAATTGCTGACCGTTTCCGGCCATTGTGATTCCGCCTTCTGTACCTAAATTGGGTCCGCCAAATTTGGAAGTTATAAATCCAAACGCCGCATCCACAATATATTTTTGAACCAACATCTTGATTAGGCTGTCAACAACCGACTTGGCCATATTTTTAATTGCGTCAGCAAAGTTGGCCGCGCCTGTGATGCCCGCTGTTAAAGCGTCAGTTAATCCGTTAAGGCCCTGAGTTGTCAGAGCCCTAATGCTGACATCAAGATCAGGGATCGTATCGCCCCAGTCTTTAAAGGCTTGCTCTATATTGTTTAGGGGGGGAATAACTACTTTAGGCAAGTCGGCAATGTTGCTTCCGACCCCGCCCAAATTGGCGATTATTTTGGAAAGTTCAGCGTTCATTATTGTAGCAAAATCGAAATCAAGAGTTATTGAATCGTCGCCTGACCTCTTGGCTTCTGTTAATAATTCGTTTAAACGCTCTAACCTTGCTATGTCTTCTTGGAGTGCCTCTTGTTCTAAATAATAAATGCCGTCATTGGGGGTATCAAACGGCCCGCGGTTCGCTTGTTCCTCTGCATCGATTTTAAGCGCAGCTGTGCGTCTGGCTATTGCCGCAGTGATTTCATCAATTTCATTTGTCAATTGCCTTGCATTTTTTGCCTCATCAGGCGTGAACGAGTCGCTCAAGATGTCTTTAACTTTTAAAGCGCCGTTGTATACTTTTAAAAAACCATTAGCGAGCTTTTGAAAAGACATTAGAGCAACTTGCACCCCCTTCAAAAGATCGACAGCTAGGGCTTTTGCAAATAACTCCACCCCGCCTTTTGCCTCTATCGATCTTTGCAAAAATGCAGTAAACCGCTCGACCATGCCCTCGATAGCAGGGGCAAATGCCGCAACTATCTGGTCTCTTACTCCTGTGAAAAGGCTTTGCAGTTTGGTAAAAGCGTCAACTGTATCTTCTACGCCTTTGGCCGCACTACCTGACATGGTAAGGCCAAGCGCTTTTGCTTCACCAAGCATATCTTTTAATGCGTCACCGCCGCCGGATAGGGTGTTGACTAATGCCGCGCCCTCGCTGTCAAACAACTTAAAAGCCAGCCTGAGCCTATCTGATTCGCTTGTAACGCCAAAAAACGCATCGGCCAAAACAACCATGCGCTTATCAAGCGGCATTCGATTCAACTCTTGAGCGTTTAGGCCAAGCTCTTTAATTGCCGCTTTTGCTTCACCCGTGCCCATAGCGGCTTCAGCAGTTCGCCTAGTAAACCGCTGTAAAGCCATGTCCATTGTGTTGGTTGCTACGCCAGTAAGCTCTGCCGCATACCTTAGCCCGCCTAAAGATTCTGTGGTTGTGCCAATCTTTGCCGCTGTTTTAGCCAAGGAGTCCGTTGCGTTTAATGACGAGCGAACGAGCAGCCCGAATCCAGCTAGGCCAGCAACGCCAACCAAAGCAGTGCGCATTGAGAATACTGCGCCAGTGACTTTTGCTAATCCAGAAGTGACGGAGCCAAAACTTTTCTTAGTCTTGTCAAACGCCCTAATTGTGATGCTTACATTTTCAGCCATTGTTCTCACTTATTATCTGGAAATAAGCCAGCCATTCGTTAAAGTGACTGACAGGCATTTGCTCTGCTTCTTCAATGGTGAGGTGGAGGCGATCAGCCAGGGAAAGCAAATTCATCCGCGACCGATCGCCTTTCAGTTTCCCTCTAAAGCCTCAACAGATTCGATCTCTGCAAACATCTGGTTAGCAATGTCAGAAATTACGTTTGTTTCTTCGCCCATCAAATCAATTCGATCAGCAGCCGCAAAAATCTTATCGCCACTTTCATCCAATGCTTTCATTAGAATCAAGTCAACCATAGCCCCGATGGTGGTGTTGCTTAAAAAGTTAGGGTGCTTTTTTTGCAGCCGGTCCAAGTCGTAGCAGGTTATTGGCCTGCAATACAATTTAAACGGCCCATCATCGTCACTCCATGCAGGTACGTTGACCTCCCTTGCCTCTACCTTTCTTCTCGCTCGTAGCTCTTTAGCTAATCCCATGTCTCAACCCCGTTTAGACTTGTGCTTCGGTTATAGCGCCACTGCACTGGATAGAAAAACTAGCCTCAACCATACCGTCAAATGCGCCTGTGATTGAACGCGAAGTCACGATGCCGCTGCCAGAAAAGAAAGTTTCGCCGCTGCCGGTGCCGGTAGGATAGACTTCGAAATCAATAGAAGCTCGTTCGTCAAGGATTAGTTGCTGTGCATCAGCTTCATCCCAATACACCTCCAGCGATACGGTGTTGGTTTTCAGCCCTTCTTTGTAAGTTCGCGCGACATCGCCCATTACCGAGTCTTCAATAGTGTCTGCTGAACCGTCAAACGTAAACGAACGTACTTCGCCAACCACGGCCACAGTGCCGCCTGATGCCGCGATTTTTACCACTCCTGATGCGCCTGTTTTAGTCGCCATGATTAATTACCTTTTAGTTGTGTTTAAGTTGCGCCGCGATTGTACTGATACAAAACGCGAACTGTAATAATGACCCCTCCGACGGGATCAATAGAACCTTCGTCAATCTCGACCTGAGTGATTTGCGTATCTAGCGCAAAACCCCCGCGCGAACGATCTACATCAAGACCGTCTTCTATGGCCGCTATTATGTTATTTCTGGCCGTATCGATTACGGAGCCTTTAACATAACAGATAAGATCATAATTTATAGTGGCCATCCGCTGCGTGATTGACCCGCCAATGCTGCTGTCTTCTCTGTCCTCTCCTGCGCTTCGAACTAAGATTGCAGGAAATTGCGCACTTGATAGCTTGGCAAAATCAAACGGCTCGCGAGTCACATACTTGATGTTGACCGGCGTTATGACCGCTTGTAGCGTATCGACCAAATTGTTTGCGATACTTTCTCTGATGCTCATTTTAAAGCCCTAAAGAATACTTCGCCAAGCTGCTTTTCTTCCCTGCTGCTAAACCCAAAAAACGGCCTCGACTCGTTGTTCATGGCCGCTTTCTTTGATTCTGTGGCTCTTGTAAAAAATATCTCTGCCTGCTTTGAGCTTGCTTTGGAGGTCATTGAGCTTAACATCTGGCGGGTGAACTGTAAGTCTGGATTTTGACCTCTGCCCTTGCTTGCCCTAAACGCCGCATAAACTGGGGTGTACGCTTTGAACTTACCGCCCTTGAACCCTATACCTTTGCTTGTTCTATCCTCAATGATATTAATGCCAGTTTGGGCAGTAATTGACAGCGCTCTTTTAACGCTTGCCGCTAATTCTTTGCCTTTCTTGCCAATACGCTTTGAGGCTTGTTTTGCGTTGGACGTAATATTAACTTGCATTATCTGTCCAACCTAATCCCTACCGGTTGTTTTTCGTCTTCTTTTACGTTCCCGTCTCCGTCAGCGTCATAGTCAACGCCATCAGCTAAGACTGATTCAAGTTCTTCGCCATAACGAGCCTTGTAGAATTCGATCATATTGCCGAACCGATCGCCTTCTGTCCAATTCGTTAACTGGGGCAAGGCATAACGCCACAAAACTAAATAAGCGCTGACCGCAGTAAACTGGGCGGCGGTTAGTTTGGTGTTGTCCATCTCGCCTGATATGTTTTTTCTAGGCCACCATTTAATGCGCAGCTCTCGCTGAATATCAGCCTCTGCTTTGGGGTGCTCTAACACAAACGACTGTATCCCTAAATCAAGGATGTCGGGTATCAGTTTCAATAAATCTGCATCGCTAGAATACGCCATTACTGACCTCAATAAATGCCCACCCCCCGAAAGAGGTGGGCATAGGCTTAGATTGTAGCGTCAGAAAGAATTTCAACGCCGAACGCATCGTCAAGCTCTGCAACACCATATACGGCGGTAGCGTTAAGCTCGAATGCACGAAGGGACTCATCACGCTGTGGGGCAATGTTGAAGTCACGCTTCATAGCGATCATCAGAGCTTCAGGAGCAAATACTGCGCCTTTAGTGTCGCCCGAGCCGTCAATAGTTAAATTGGCAGACTCATACACATTGATACCGGCGATCGTTCCAACGTAACCGTTGCGCATTGCTTCGTTCTGCAAATCGCCACCATTTGGGTTAGCAAAGGTGTTCGTCAGGTTAGCTTTCAACTGATACGCTTGGAAAGGATGCACGACAGCGTTAATAGCGCCAGTCACCTTGTTTGAGCGCAAAGTTGCGGCTGCTTTGAATAGATCAGCTACAGTAATCTCAGCGCCTGCAGCGCCGAAAGAGGTAGAAAAACCGTCGAACAAAGCGATGAGGTCGGTATCAATCTTGGTAGCGATAGCGTTACCGAGAACAGTACCTAACTCAACAGCAGGGTTGCCGTCGCCATAGGTAGCCATGTCAGTCAAAAGAACCTGCGCGCCCACTTCGCCTACAGTTACAGAAACTGAGGAGGTAGAAACGGTGGTGCTAGACATATCAGTGCCTTCAGTTAAGTTAGCCGCTGCGATAGCAGGATACTTAGGAACCTGAATTGTCTTGCCCGCTTGAGCCTGAATGTTATACATCGTAACCAAGCCAAGCATGAGCGATTGCTCTTCAGCAGTGAAGCGCGCTTGCGCGACGATATTGACGAATAAGTCGTCAAGAGTTGTGGAAGTAGTTGCAGCCATAATGAATTACCTTAATTTAAATTGATTTGTGGTTTGTGGTTACTTTTTCTTCATAGCGGCAAATGCTTCTTTGCCACCATTCCCCCAGTTTGCAACCATATCAGCCACAGATGTAGGCTTCTGCGTAGAGCCGCCAGTGTTACCCGTCGAGCCAATACCACCTTGGGAGGCTTTGACCATGTGCGGGTTTACTGTCAAGAATTCAGTTACCATCTCATCGACGGATAACAAATCACCGCTGTCATTGTAGCGCGGCGAGCCGTTAGCGTCCAGCACCTCAACCGTTCCGTCATCTGACAGTCTGGTTTGGTCTTTCAGCAACTGTGAAACTTGATTTGGATTGACAGCGTTATTATTACTTGCCGCACCTAAGATCGCTCCGTCAACGAGCGTCTGCTGCAATTTGTTTTTATAACTCTGAATCTCCATGTCTTTTTTTTCGACCGCTTGCTTTAGGATAGAATCAAACTCGCCACGTTCTTTCTTGCGCTCCAACTCGGCCGCTTCTCGCTGCGCCATTAAGTCTTTTGCGTCATCCAGATCAATGCCTTGTATCTTCTTGTCGAACTTGCGCTGCTCCCTGGCAACGCGATCCGCAACAATGCGGTCTAGTTCTTCCTGCGTAAAGGTCTTGCTTTCCTGAGTTTCTACTTCAACAGTTTCAGTTTCTGCTTGTGTTTCCATGGTTTCATCGCTCATGTCGCGCACCTCTTAAAGAGTATTTGTGATTTAAAATTCTAGCATAAATGATTATTTTTTAACTTTTTTCTTTTTCTTATTCTTCGGTCTACCTACTTTAGAACCGTATGTTCCTTTACCTTGTGGCATTATGTTACTCCTTTAGTGGTTTTCTGTTCTATGTCTTGGAATGTTAAAACATCAATTGGCGCTTGTTGTACGATTCTAACTCGTCTGGAGTCAATTCCAATCGCTCGTCATAAGGTTGTTGATCTTCAATCGCCTGATAAATGTTATCAAGCAGCAGCTCTTGGTTAGCCCAATACAATCCAATAACGTAAGGCTCAACCCCAAAGATTTCCACATGTTCACTTATTGCCTCGTCCATTAGCCAAACTCCCCAACTATGTCTAAAAATTCTTCGGTTAATTTAGGAAATAACTCTTGCGCCTTGTCCCATCCTTCCCCGTCCTGAGACCATAAGGAGAACATGTTGGCAAAGTTTTCAGTTTGCTGGAATTTAATAGCATTTCTTCCCATGAAATAATTTCCTCCATGACCAAAACCCCTTGCTTCGTCGTACATAGCTCCTTGACTCATGCTGTCTATGATGTCAGAGATTAAGTCGGCTCCTGGGAATTTAGGCACCGACGTAGTTCCTCTCGTAATTCCCTTCCATTTGCCCGACTTGGGGATATACGGCACCGTCTCCATCAATTCGTCCCGCAGCTCTTTGACTCTACTGATTACCGCAGCGTCCCGAGATCTTTGCTTTTGTAAAGGGCTGAGAGTCTCTTTAAATTGCTGAAATACGCCCAATTTTTTAGCGTCCAACTTGGCTGCATCAGGAAAAAATGCTTCTGAAACGGTCGATGTTGCCGATCCACCAAGGTCGTAATCTATATGATGACCGTACTCATGCAAGAAAACGCTTTTGTCTTTTTTATAAGTCGAAATTGACTTAGTGCCAGAGTTATAAAAAGCCCTGCTTCTCGACGCTTTTATCTCGGGCTTATCTAGTCCTGCAATTATCTTTGCAGCTTCTGGCCTAATGCCCCCGTCAGAGTTAGCTAAATCGTTCCACGGCTTTGGAAGTCCTGTCTCTGCTTTCGGGAAAGCTCCCTGCGTTTGCTGCGGTTCTTCCTCTTCTTTTTCTATTTCTGCAATTTCTTCGTTAAATACTGGTCTAAACCTATGGCCGCAATTGTAACCTCCGCGTACTATGAACGGATCTCCTGATGCCTTACCAGCCCAGCTCGTATTCCATAGCTGCTCAATCCTTTCATCGTCCATTACCTCGCCTTCATGGTCTTTGCAAAACTGGCGTGAAGTTTCAATTAAACTGCCGACATATTTCCATCTTGTTGCCCCCGCCTCTTTGCCTATTGCGACGTTAATGGTGGCGTCGAACTGCATGAGCGAATCGTGCACTTGTTGGTTGGCATATCTTGCTAAATCGCCCCCTGCAACCTGCTTAATGGAGTTGACACTGTCTGCGAATGATCGACCTGTTAAGGTGTTTTGATACACCTCTTTGGATATGGCGTCAGTGTACTCTGCGCCTATATCCGAAAACCCTTGGAACTCCAGAGTTTGCAACTGCGTGATTATTTCAGGATCAATCTTTGTAAAATCGCCGTATCTTTTAAGCATACTCTGCGCGTCGGCGGCTACTTCGGGGTAGTCTCTCAGTATCGAGTCAATCTGCGAAAGGTATTCGGCATCGACCAATTGCCTAATTTCATTACGCGCACTAATAGCCCATTCGAGGTCAAAAAAATTGCCGTCTTTTAATGGAGCGGTAGCCATTAGGTCCACAATGCGATTTTCTAGCGTTATCAGGGATTCTGCTAGGCGCTGTTGATGCCTATCCGCCAACTTTGCTAGATTGTCGCCGTGCTGTAAATCGGTTGGCATTAAAACTGACCAACACCGCCAGAGGCGTTATCCTCTTTGTCTTTTGGCTCCATAAGAGCATCGCCACCCTCTATGTCGTCAAGGCCAATTTTCTCCCTAACCTCGTTAGGAGTAACAACGCCTGCGTCAATGTGGTAACTATATATCTGGGTTTTGTCAGAAAAGTCGCCAAGCACAGATGCCTTTTCTTCAATCTCAGCGTGCGCTTTAGCCAGCTTTTCATCGTCAAGGATTAAATCGCTGATTTTCTTGTCTATCTCCATCGCAAGAGTCGCAGACTTAACGCCTGTTGCTCTCATCTGCTGAAGGAATAACAGCTCTTTGTCGTAATCGCGAAGGTCAAATGCGTCTGGGTAAAATATCTCTACGTCAGGGGCAACATCTTGCCAATCGCAGAACAATAACCAAATCTGTTCTTCCGCTAATTCAAGCAAATCAGCCTTTTCAGAAAGTTTAGCGTTCAGCATCTGAAACTCAGTCTGCATAGCGACTCCGCTCATAGTCATCGCTTCAGTGCCGCGAACAGCGCCCATATGGCTCATGCGGTTGATAGCATCGATCTTGTCTTTGATAGAAGCTCTAACAGCGTCTAAGTTCTGACCGCTTGGCTGTAACTGAAAAGGTTTAAGCTGCGCATCCATATCATCAGGAAGGTTAATGATAGCGCCCGCTCCCGCTGAAGCGTCCGTGCCAAACGTCTTGACCAAGGTCGGGTGGTTTGATATTCGGATAAGCTGCTCTATTTCTGACAGCTCTTGGTAGATAGCCCGCTGCATGTAAGAAGCATCGGATATGTCACTCAACCCGATCCCCCTGGTCACGCTGCGGTTAGCAGGCAAAAATACTGCGGGAATACGGCCGAGCACGTTATCGTCAACCTCAACCATTTTGTCCAAGTCATTCACAGAATGCCAAAGCTCAACTCGATCTTTATACCAAGCCCTGTAGTAAGTTTCTGTGGTTGTTTCGTCAACGCGAATAACGCTTTCCCGGACCTTCAGATAATCAAGCTCAAAACGCCCGCTTGGGGTTCTAACCCAGTTCCAATCAAGAACATTCTCGGGGGTGAACATGGTGACATACGGTCGAATATCTTGCTGTAGTTCTTCGGCCTTTGTCCCTGCTGTAGATTTGGGCTTGTCAACCATAACCCAGACATGACCATAAACGCTTGCCCATATCTGACATTCGCGCATAAACGCATTAAAGCTGCGGCCCTCTAAATCGCAATCATTTAAGAAAGGCTCAAGCGCCACGTTATTCGCCGCGCTGTTGTAGGATCTAGTGGGTGGCACGCGCCATAAAAAACTAGAATAAATATGGACGATATTCTTGCAATGGTTATCTACCGGCGTTAAGTCTAACCGGCGGTCATAGTCATCAGTCGTCTCGGATATGTAGCGCGTTAGGTATGCGCCATTGAAATAATCGGCCCCGCCAAGGTAGCTTCTTACATAAAACTCCCATCGGCTTTCGTATTTGTCATAGTCGGGGTGCGTTGTATCTGCGTTCAATCTCATCAAGTCCACCTTTGTGGTTGTGGCGTCGCATATTCGGTGCGAACGGGAAATAGGTATTCAACAAGATAGCCGAGAGCGTCGTTCATGTGATCGTAACCGTCATCTTTGTTTGCAATACTGGTCCCCTCTTTGTAGGTTTGCCGCTCCAAGCTCTTAATCGTCTGTTTGCATTTGGGACTGACAAACAAATGCCGAGTGCCGCTGCCAGACAATAACCGACTGTTTACGCTATTAATCCGATCCCTGATTAATGCGTGTGAGTTTTTTGCTTTAACGCTAAATCCTGCGTTTTGTAAAATCGACAAATCTGTGCGCCCGCCCGCGCTTGTTTTACGCTGTCTTGACGCAGGGTCTGGGTAAATAATAATGCTGCGCCTTGGATACCGGTTGATTATTTCCGAAACCATCTCGTCAGTGTTTGACCCAAACATAACAATTTCGTCTATTGCATACAGCTTGTCGCCTTTACGCACGCAGATAACGGCCGACATAGGATCAAGATTGAAATCCATACCTATGTGAAGTGTACCATTATCATCTTGCATATCCAATACAGAGTCTTCGCGGCTGAAGCCGTAATATATTAGCCCCTGATAGGTAACAAATTCAGCCTCATATTCTTGCTTAAA
>ERZ807291.4901-NODE-4901-length-17329-cov-27.095693_pt1 | contig 17329 bp, 16 predicted proteins | sample MGYA00521257_ERZ807291 | MGnify/ENA primary metagenome ERZ807291 (study PRJEB31413, sample SAMN03169783) | marine metagenome | biome: Marine; feature: Water; material: Subsurface seawater | place: North Sea | collected 2011-04-28 | depth 1 m m ... | reverse complement strand
CTTATTGTTCAATTAAAGGAAAGACGGGCGAGGTCTTCTTTAGTATCCACCCCAATGCTTCCTTGCTCCACAATCTCAACCGCAATTCGTTTCCCATTTTCCAAGGCACGTAATTGTTCAAGCTTTTCAATTTCCTCCAAGTTCCCTTTGGGCAAATTAATAAAATCCTCCAGGAATTTACGGCTGTATCCATATAAGCCAAGATGCTTGAAAGCAGAACGGTTCAAATCTCCTCTACTGTCCCGATCATAGGGTATCGGACTGCGAGAAAAAAACAGGGCAAACCCAGTTCCATTTACCACCACCTTGACCTGGTTAGGGTCATGAAAATCCCCGGAGTGATGAAACCGGGTGGCAAGGGTGGCAAGATCCGCACTTTTTCTTCGTAACGCTTTGGTGAGGGAAAGGATATGATCCCGGGTAACCATGGGCTCGTCCGCCTGGACATTCAAAACCTCCTCTTTCCTCAACGATTGGTTGGCAAATGCGATTCGGTCGGTACCGGATGGTAAGTCCGGATCGGTAAAGACACAGCAAAACCCGTGTTGCACCAGGGGTTTGGCGATTTCTTCCCCGTCTACGGCAAATATAAGCTCATATTCAGGCACCTGCTCTTTCAGGCGATTGGCAGTTCTTAAAATCAGGGGCATTCCACCTGCATCTGCCAGTAATTTTCGCGGGAACCGGGAGGATGCAAGCCTAGCAGGCACAAGAATGGTTGGCAATGTGGACGGGTCTGGCATACCGGATGAAATAAGCTTTGTTTTGGGTAACTTCTTGGGTTGTCGCAAGCAAATAGCTGATTAGACTGATTCCTATATCATGTCAGTTCAAACTTCAGCAGTCTCCGCACATCTACCCATGCCTGACCGGTTTTCCTTGCCTGATGCCAACGGACGGTTCGGTCCCTATGGGGGCAGTTATGTGCCTGAAACCCTCTACCATCCACTCAGGGAGTTAAATGATGCCTATTTGCAGGCCAAGTCGGATCCTGCCTTTCAGGATGAACTAAACCAGTTGCTCCGTGAGTTTGCGGGCAGACCGACTGAATTGTACTTTGCAGAACGCCTGACCCGTGAAATTGGCGGTGCCAAAATCTATCTGAAACGGGAGGATCTCCTCCACACAGGTGCCCACAAGATCAACAATGCCCTCGGACAAGCCCTCCTTGCCAAAAGAATGGGTAAAAAACGCATCATTGCCGAGACGGGAGCGGGCCAGCACGGAATTGCCACCGCATCGGTTTGTGCGAAATTCGGACTGGAGTGCAAGATCTACATGGGGGCAGAGGATATGCGCAGGCAGGCACTCAATGTTTTTCGCATGCGGTTGAGCGGGGCGGAAGTCCACGGGGTGGAGGCCGGTAGTAAAACGCTCAAGGAAGCGATCAATGAAGCCATGAGGGATTGGGTGACCAATGTCCGCACCACCCATTACATCCTGGGCTCGGCCTTGGGGGCACACCCCTACCCTGGTATGGTTCGCGATTTTCACCGCGTGATCAGCGAAGAAACCAAAAGACAATTTCTAGAACTTGAGGGCCGTTTGCCCGATGAAATGATTGCCTGTGTGGGAGGAGGAAGCAATGCGATCGGTTTCTTTTTTGATTTCCTGGAGGAACCAAATGTCCGGCTGATTGGGGTCGAGGCAGGTGGCCGCTCCCTGGATGAGGGCGAACATGCCGCCCGTTTTGAAGGAGGGAAACTGGGAGTTTTACAGGGGTGCAAAACCTGGATTCTGCAAAATTCAGATGGCCAGATTAACCCCACCCATTCGGTCTCTGCCGGGCTCGACTATGCGGCCATTGGGCCGGAGCATGCCTACTACCGCGACCTTAAGCGGATAGAATTTGCCAATGCCGGGGATGAAGACGCCCTTCTGGCTTTTCAACGGCTTTCCTCCACCGAAGGTATTTTGCCTGCGCTGGAAACCTCCCACGGGCTTGCCCATGCCTTCAAGCGGGCAGGACAAATGGGCAAAGATGAATTGCTTTGTGTCAACCTAAGCGGGCGCGGCGACAAGGATGCGATGGAAGCTGCCAGGTTGATGGGGGTGAGCGGACTGCCCCAAATGCCAGTATCATGAACAGTATGACCGGATACGGCCGGGCGGAATTTTCCCTGCCCGATCATTCTGGAGTGGTTGAAATTTCCTCCGTGAACAAGAAAGGGTTTGAATTTTTACTGCACGGTCCAAAAGAATGGCAATTTTTTGAGAAAAAAGCCCAGGAGCTTGTTCGTTCCCAAGCGGAAAGAGGTCGTATCAGGCTCTCGGTTCTTTTGCATCCACAAAGCATCCTTGCTCAGGATTCATCCGCGGAGCAGTTCAAAAAAGTTCATGATCAATTAGAGGTGTTAAAAACCATTTGTGAAGAGGGAAATGTTTCCTATTCCCCATCCGTCGATCTCGTACAAAGAATTCTTTCATCCATTCCGCGTGATATCATCCTGCCCAACTTGGAGAGCGTGGAGAGTGTTTTGATTGAATCGACCAGGCTTGCCCTCAAGGAGATGATTGGCATGAGGCAGGATGAGGGAACCTCCCTCGCCACCGACTTAAAAAAGCGCAGCACTACCCTGCGGACCCTCGCTCTTGAAATCGAGCAGCAAAGCGTGGGATTAGCCCAGGAGTGGCGGGATCGGTTGCTGCAAAGATTATCCGAAAGTGGCCTCGAGATTGACTGTGACAATGAGGCGGTGAGGAGAGAATTCTCGGTCTTTGCCGAAAAGGCAGACAATTCCGAGGAAATCACCCGTATATTCAGCCATCTGGAACAATTTGAATCGGGGTTAAATTATCATGGTCCAATTGGCCGAAAACTGGAATTTATCGTTCAGGAACTGGGGCGGGAATTTAACACCCTCGGTTCCAAGTCCACCAAGGCAACCGTTTCCGACTTGGTAATCAATGCAAAGGTAGAAATTGAAAAGATCCGGGAACAAATCATGAACATCGAATAATTCACGGGGAGGCTTCGCCTTGCCTCTCCATTCGATGTAGAATGGTTTAAGATGCCGAAGGATCTGTGCCTGGTTGTAAACCAACCTTTTTCCTCGAATCCATCAGACCAACAAACAGGTAGGAAAATGCCCCGATAAAGATTGCAGAATCTGCAATATTAAAAATTGGATAATCGTACTTAATCAGGGGCAGGTACACATCGATAAAGTCTACCACCTCAGCAGGTTCACGGAATAAACGGTCGCCCAGATTTCCTGCTATTCCCCCGCAGATTGAACCAAATATAAGTTGGAGGGAATGCCGATGGAGTTCCAAATGTTTACGGAAAATGAAAATACAACACAGGGCAGAGAGAGCCAGTAAAGTAAGAATCTCAGGATAGTCGGAAAAAAGGCTCCATGCAGCACCCGGATTGGTCACATAAGTAAATTCGAGGAAGGCTGGTGGACCATCGATCGAATCAATCACCACGATCGGATTTCTCCTAAGTTCAACCGAGTGGTTGACTGCCCATGTCTTTGTCCATTGATCAAGGAGTAATACCCCGATCAAAACCAGCCACAATCTTATGTATTGGTACAAAACAGAATGGGATGGATAGGAACGGGCAGGCGGAAGAAATTAATCCTCTTCGCCCATGGTTGAATCTGCCAGGGTGGCAAAGGAACCAGTTCCAAAGTCTCGCTCTTTGATCCTTCCGCGCTCAAACTGAATTTGGCCCTCCACCGAAAAACGGGTAAAGGGAACGGCTTTGAGACGGTTTTTATTGATCGGCTTATTGGTTTCCAGACATACCCCATAGGTACCGGCAAAAATCCGGTCAATGGCATCCTCAATTTCCTCCAGTGCGTCCTGATCGTTCGCCACAATAGAAAGGGCAAGGTCGCGGTCAAAAGTCTCCGTTCCCGCATCGCTGGAATTGATGGACAGTTCGCCCGACTCGCGGGCAGATGCCCCAATCGTCTCGCTCGACCGCTGGTCAAGGGACCCCTTGAGTGCTTTGCGCAAAGCCATTAAAGTCTGGAAGTATGGCAGCCATTGCTTGGGCACTTTGGTTTCATCCCTGCGCGGACGGCTCGCACCGGTGACTGGTGACCCAAACCCGAGGATATCATCAATCGATGCAGTGGTAAGTTTTTTAACTTTCGATAGTTTTTTATCCTCTGCTTTTTCAACCTTGGTAAGTTTGGCATCCGTATTTGTTTGGGCTTCTTGCTTCTTGGACTTTTCCTTCTTTTTCGATTTTAAAAACCCGAGAACATCGTCAAAGGAGAAGGAATTGCTTTCTGCCTTGCTTTCCTCTTTGGACGATTTCCTCATCGACTTGCTGACGATTTCCTTAACCTTGTTGATAGTGTCTGAATCCTCGGTCTTGGCCGCCGATTTTGGAACAGCACCCGATTTAGCTGATTTGGCGGTAATCGCTTTCTTTTTTACAGAAGCTGTTTTTTTGACCGCAGGTGCTTTGGGGGCGGCCGCAGATTTCGCGGCTTTTTTCGCAGGGGCTTTGCTGGAAACTGCCTTTGCACTCTTTTTTGCCAGATTTTTTGGGGCAGGTTGTTTGGCTTTTGCCACCTTTACGGATTTAGCGGCTACCGTCTTCTTCTTGGTGGAAGTTGGCTTTTTGGCCGCAGGTGCTTTGGGGGCGGGCCCAGATTTCGTGGCTTTTTTGGCAGGTGCTTTGCTGGAAACAGGCTTTGCTTTTGCCGGCTTCGATTTTGCGGGAGAAGAAACTTTCTTTTTTGAGGTCATAAGGAAGGAATTTTCGGCAGGATATGGCTTCAGCGAAGGTTGGCAAGCACATCGGCACATCGGGGAGAAACTTCGCCCCATGGCTCAACCTTTACAAGTTCAGGTACCCAGCGCCAACTGCGGGGACAACGCACTCCTGCTGCGTGCCTGGCAAGAATCTGGTCGGTTTGGTCCAGGGGTAGGATTTTTACCGAGACGCAAGATACGATAAAGAGTTCAGATAATTCTTCCGGTTTCATTTGCTCAAGTACCGGGCGGACTGGGCTGTTTTCAGAAACCTGGATTTCGACCTCCGCATCGAGGGACTGTCCAATTTCTTTTTTTACCCGAAGGCTTTCCAATGCCTCGTTTATTTTGGATTCCTTCAAATCAAGCACCGCCTGTACTTCATCCACTACCGGGCTGTTTTTACCAAGATCAAGTAGTATGGGCCAATCCTGCAGGCACAGGAAGTCGTCCCCATATTCCTGCCCGCCCTGCAAAAAGGACCAGGCTTCGTCCGCGATGTAGGGGGTAAAGGGCCCAATTAGTTTGATCAATGCCTGAAAAACCAAGTACAGGGCCGACTGGGTGGACCTTCGCAAAGGATCATCATTGCCCAGGGTATACAACCTGTCCTTGATAATATCATGGTAGGTGGAGGAAAGAACACCGGAGCAAAAACGGTTGATTGATTGAATCGCCCGGTGAAATTCATACTTTTCACAAAAATCGGTGACTTCTCCAAGTAAGAGATTTGTTTTGCCCAATGCCCAGATGTCCACCGGTGACATTTGATCAACTGGCACAAGATTTCTTTCCTTAGAAAAATCATGCAATGCACCCAGTTGAAACCGAATGGTATTTCGCAGGGTACGGTACGCACGGACCGCCTGGTCGAGAATTTCATCGGACAAGGGAATATCCCTGCGGAAATCTTCCGAACATACCCACATCCGCAAAACATCCGCACCATATTTGGTCACATAGGAATCTGCAGTCTGGGGCTTCCCGTCACTTTTGGATATCTTTTTTCCTTCACCATTTACCACAAATCCATGGGTTAAGATTCTTCGGTAAGGAGGTGCTTTCGCAGAGACCATACTCGTCCACAAAGAGCTTTGAAACCATCCACGGTGCTGATCGCTCCCTTCGAGATATAAGTCCGCAGGCCACTGGGTCTCCCCATTTGCCCGGAGCACTGCCCGGTGACTACAGCCTGAATCTATCCACACATCCAGGGTGTCCTGCCCCTTGGATAAGGTACGGTCCTTCCACTGGTCAGGCAGCTCATACCCATCGAGCAATTCCTCCACTGACTGGGAAAACCAAATATTGCAACCATGCCGGGAAATTTTTTCCGCCAGAAACTGAATAAGTTTTGTATCGAGCAAAGCATTTCCATCCTCATCAAAAAATACAGGAATGGGCACTCCCCAGGACCGCTGCCTGGAAATGCACCAGTCCGGACGGGCTTCCAAAAATCCATTAATACGGTTCCTCCCCCATTCCGGAGTGAAGGAAACCTCCCTGAGCCCATCCATACAGCGCTTTCTCAATCCATCCTCATCGAGGGACACAAACCATTGGTCCATCGCCCGGAAAATGACCGGCGATTTACTCCTCCAGCAGTGCGGATACTGGTGGTTGTGTTTTTTCTGGGCAAGCAAAGCTCCGGCTTGGGAAAGGATTTCAAGCACTGCATGGTTTGCTTTGGAACCCTCGTTTTTTTCCAGCACCGATATCCCGATGAGTTCTTGAGGGATTTGCCCGTCATCCACATACTTGCCCCCATCGTCCAGGGGGCAATAAATCTCCAGACCATGCTCCAAACCGGTAAGGTAATCATCCAATCCATGCCCCGGGGCAATGTGGACGCACCCGGTGCCCGTGTCCATGGTCACATATTCGGCAGACACAACCGGGCTTTCCCGGTCGATAAATGGATGTTTCGTTACCTGCCCCGCAAGTTCGGAACCCAAACAGGTGGCACCGGTTACAACCTCTTCGAGTTTGCATTCCCTGACAAAATCCTCCACCCGTTGCTGGGCAATCCAGTAACTGCAACCATCCGCCGTCACTTGGCAGTAAGTCTCTCTGGGATGCACCGCAACCGCAAGGTTGGCTGGCAGGGTCCAGGGGGTGGTTGTCCAGATTACCAAAAATGTATTTTCCGATTCTCCCTTTAGCTGGAATCGTACAAATATCGATGGACTGATGTGGTCCTGATACTCGATCTCTGCCTCGGCCAATGCAGTCTGGCAGGGAATGGACCAGTACACGGGTTTTTTACTTCGATACACCAGTCCCTGCTCCACAAAATCGGCAAAAGTCCTAAGGATTTCCGCCTCGTAGGCAGGGTTCATGGTGCGGTATTCCTTTTCCCAGTCCGCCAGCACGCCCAGTCTTTTGAACTGTCCGCGCTGGGTCTCGATGTATGAATTTGAAAACTCCTCGCACTCTTTGCGCAGTTGCACGGAATCGAAATCAACCTTTGCCGCCCGTAATTTCTTGGTCACTTTGTGCTCAATCGGAAGGCCGTGACAATCCCACCCGGGAATATAGGGGGTCCGGAACCCCCTGGCGTTTTTAAAACGCAAAATTGAATCCTTGAGGATTTTGTTTAAGGCAGTGCCCACATGGACATCCCCGTTGGTAAAAGGGGGCCCATCGTGCAGCACAAAGGGAGTGCCCTGGGCGTTCTTATGTTGCATCCTTCCATAGACATCACTCTTTTCCCAATGTTTCATCCGCGCAGGTTCCCGCTCCACCGCATTTGCACGCATAGGGAAGTCTGTTTTGGGCAGGTTTAAGGTGTCCTTTAATTTGTCGGATGCATTCATTTTAAGTATGTCGCGTGCAAGGGGAAAAAAGATGTCGTAATCAGCGTTCAAGTCAAGGGCGGATGCCTGTATGTCTTGCGAATCTACTTGCCATTCATTTCCCAGTATCCACCCTAAGCGGTCTTTTGATTGATGTACGAATTACTGGATAATTGGATCACTCCGTGGCTTGATCAATCCATCGGACTCTACCTGTTCTGTCTGTTCCTTTCTATTTTACTGGGATTTTACATTCTGATCAAGGGGGGTGACTGGCTAAGCAACCATAGTTCAAATGTAGCTTTTCAACTGGGTGTCCCCCCGGTGGTGGTCGGATTAACCATCGTCTCGATCGCCACATCCACCCCAGAACTGTTCACCTCAATATCTGCCCTGCGGAGTAATTCGCCCGGTTTGATCCTTGGTAATATCATTGGGTCAAACATTGCCAACATCGGCCTAATTCTTGGCATTGCCCTACTGATTGGTACTGTTCCCACCGCAGGGGCGGTTTCGGTTGCCCAGCGTACCTGCCTTGCCCTGGTAACCGTGGGCTTTTGTCTGCTGCTGTATCTTTCTCCCGCCAACCAGATTGGCCTGGCAGGAGGAATCTTTTTTCTCGGATTTATCCTGGTCTATCTGACTGTTGTCACCTTGCACGCATTGAGCAAAAAACAACCGGCCAAAAGTTTGGCTAATCCAGAGGAGATTGAGCCCATTTCGTGCGGTATAGTCTTTTCGGTTTTCATGCTGCTTGTCTCCACCGCCGCCTTGTGGGTAGGGGCAGACTCCCTGGTTTATGGATCAAAGAACCTCGCCCAACTTGCCGGGGTACCGGAGGAACTCATCGGGTTCACCTTACTGGCAGTTGGTACAAGCCTTCCCGAACTGGCTGCCTCGGTCAGTCTTGTCCGAAAAAGACAAACCTCCATGCTTCTTGGCAATATTGTGGGGTCCAACCTGTTCAACATCGGCCTGATCGGTGGGTTGGCCGGTATTATGGGACCAGTAAGGAGTGGGGCTCCCTACCCTTGGATCGATTACCTCTCTCTCTTGGTGGCCACCTTCATCCTCATTTATTGGCTGGGTGGAAAAACCTTAAAAAAGGCGGAAGGGATCGTTCTTTTGCTGGTATACCTAGGTGCAAGTATATGCACCTGGATGGCAAACTCCTGACAGACTGTTTATCCAACCTTTCCCAGACCGGGCAAGGTTGTGGGGAAGCAGTCCAAATAAACTAGGCTTTTTCTCCGACTTGAAAACGGAGAAACTTTTCCACATTTAATGAAAACCCAACCTCTTTAGCAATCTCGTCCACATATTGCTGGATGGATTGATCGGGGTTTTTTACAAATGGTTGTTCGAGCAAACAGGCACCAGAATAGTACTTGTCCAACTTACCGGTGACAATTTTTTCGATTGCTTGGGGAGGTTTTCCCTCTGCCTGGGCCATGGCAATCTCCTTTTCTTTGGCAACCAAATCTGCAGGCACTTCATTTCTGGAAACACACACTGGGGAGGTGGCAGCAATGTGCATGCAAATATCTTTGGACATAGAAACCACCCGGTCATTGGTGGATGCATCCGCAGAGTCAGACCCGACTGAGAGTAACACCGCCACCTTGGCACCGGTATGCACATAGGACTCAACCAACCCGGATGTATCGGGTTTCAAAATTTCAGAACGGGAAATCTGGATATTTTCCCCGATTTTTGCAACCTGTTCAGTGCGCCTCTCTTCCAGGTCAATGGCAGGGTCTTCCAGTAACTCCCCAGCGATCTGGGTGGAGAAAGCCAGAAAATCTTCGTTCTTTGCAACGAAGTCAGTTTCACAATTCACTTCCACAAGAATTCCTTTTGCACGGTCGGAAGAGATGGATTGAGCGATTATTCCCTCGCTCGCACTGCGGCCAGATTTTTTGGCGGCGGTGGCCACCCCTTTTTTACGGAGTATGGAAATTGCTTCTTCCATATCACCATTACTCTCGCCGAGCGCACGCTTGCAATCAATCAGACCAGCGCCGGTTTTTTCGCGCAGGGCCATAACACTATCTTTTGTAATAGACATCTTGAATTATTCGAAGTTGGTTAACAGATTAAGGTAAGAAAGCGTAATTTAGCTTTTGGCATCCTCGGCAACAGGCTCATCGGCTGGTGCCTCTGGGGTTTCCTCTTCCTTTGTGGCTTCATCCCCGCCTGCACTTGGCTCAGCATCGGCAGATTCTGCCACAGGCTCAGCAGCTTTTACCTCCTCGGCTTGGGCTGATTTTTTGCGGTCATCAAAGTCCATTTCATCATAGCCTTCCGGAAGGGTAACTTCTGGCTCGTCCTCATTTTCCAAAAAGTCGGGCTCCTGGGATACCGGGGTGATGTCTTTACGCTTGGTGGGTGCCTGCACCCTCTTGGTCGATCCCGCCTGGATCGCATCCAGGATGACATCCACAATAATGCGGATCGACTTGGTCGAATCATCATTTCCAGGAATGGGATGGGAAAGAACGGATGGGTCGGAATTACTGTCCACCAAGGCGATCACGGGAATCTTTAACCGGTTTGCCTCGGCCACTGCAATTGACTCATTAAAAGAATCGATCACAAAGAGGGCACCGGGAATACCCTGCAAGTTTAACAGTCCCTCAAAATCGCGGTTCATTCTGGACATCTGACGCTTGATTGCGGCACTCTCCTTGCCATGCATTTTGTCCAGGCTTCCGTCCTCTTCCATGCGTAAATACTTCTTGTACTTGGCAATGCTGGTGGAAACGGTCTCATAGTTGGTAAGGGTACCACCCATCCAACGGTTTACACAGAAGGGCATGTTGGTAGCCGCGGCTAATTCGCGGACCGGCTCAATTGCCTGCCTCTTGGTTCCCACAATCAGGACCTGTTTTCCGGAAGCCACAATTTCCTCGATTGCCTGGGCTGCTTTTTCCAGCAAATCATAGGTTTTTTCGAGGTTGATAATGGAAATTCCATGCCGGTTATCATAAACAAAAGGCTTGGACTTCGGGTTCCAACGGCGGACTTGATGGCCAAAATGGACGCCAGCGTCCAGGAGATCTTTAACGGAAACGTTCATAATACTGTATGTTCAAAGCCCGCCTCGAACGATTTGGCGGGAGAAATAGTTTTCTTTTGTGTTTGGTTGAGGATTAGAATTTTGGGAGCAGGGGCAGGATTCGAACCTGCGACCTTCAGGTTATGAGCCTGACGAGCTACCAGACTGCTCCACCCTGCTGCAAAAGAATCCAAAGTATAGTTTCTATGAACCAGTGCAACGAAAAACTTTTTTCTCGCTCGGTCTTATTCACCCTCTAATCTTGTATCCATGGTCGATTTACATGAGGTAATTAATTTTTGTGACCAGCGGGTATGCCTCGCCGGGATTCCCGACTTTGATGGGTCTCAAAATGGATTACAGCTGGAAAACAACGGCGAGATATCCAAGATTGGGGCGAGTGTGGATGCCGGCCTGGTTCCCTTCCGTCTGGCCATTGAAAAGAAGATCGATCTGCTGATCTGTCATCACGGTCTGTTTTGGACACCCCCCATCCCCATGACCGGTTCAAATTATGAAAAGATAAAACTTTGTATGGATCATAACTTGGCAGTCTATGGCTCTCACCTGCCCCTGGACTGTCATGCAGAAATTGGCAACAACGCCATTCTGGCAAACAAACTGGGTCTGGAGCCCTGCGGAACTTTTCTGCCTTTCCAGGGAGTCGATGTCGGGCTGCTTACCACCAGTTCCTACGACCGGAACGAACTGGGTGAGCGGCTCAACGATTTGTTTCCCGATGGGTATCACGCCATGGAATACGGAATGGGAAAGCCCGAAAAAATTGCCATCCTTACAGGCTCCGGGCAAAGTGCGGTCGATCAAATTCTGGCATCCGGTGCCGATACCCTGATCACCGGTGAGCTCAAGCAGCACCATTTCAATCTCGCCCAGGAGCTCGAATTAAACCTTTATGCCTGCGGACATTATGCAACCGAACGGTTCGGGGTGGATGCGCTGGCCCGCGAAGTTGCTCAGAAATTCGATCTTTCCTATGAGTTTGTGGAGACGCGTTGTCCCCTGTGATCCGCAATATCCATCGTTGCGAATCTCCCATCTTTTACCTTTGATAGCCCTATGAAAAAAATTGGCCTGCTTAACGGACCCAACCTCGACCGCCTCGGCAAAAGAGAACCGGAAATTTATGGGTCAGACACCCTCGAGCAAATCGTGGAAAACGCCACCGCCTTAGGGAAAGAGCTTGGCTGTGAGGTCTCTGCCTTTCAATCCAATCATGAAGGTGCCCTGATCGACAAGATTCACCAATGGGCAGATGCAGGATTTTACGGTCTGATCATCAATCCGGGCGGGTTTACCCATACCAGTGTTGCATTGCGGGATGCAGTGGTTGCATCCGGGCTTTCCACGGTTGAAGTCCACCTGTCCAATATCCATGCCCGGGAGGATTTCCGTCACAAATCCCTGATCTCAGGAATTGCCAGGGGAGTTGTGGCAGGTATGGGAACCAGCGGGTACGGATTTGCCCTCAGGTACCTGGCCGACCAAAATTAAGCCGCCCCGTCCCCCAGAAAAAAGTCATTCCCTTTATCATCGGTAATGATAAAGGCGGGAAAGTTTTCCACCTCGATCTTGCGGATCGCTTCCATCCCGAGGTCTTCATATTCAAGCATTTCCACTTTTTTGATACAGTTTTGGGCAAGCCTGGCGGCTGAGCCCCCAATGCTTCCCAAATAAAACCCGCCATGCTTCTTGCATGCCTGAACCACCATCTTGGAACGGTTCCCCTTGGCCAGCATAACCATCGAGCCACCCGCTTCCTGAAATTTGTTCACAAATGCATCCATTCTTCCCGCGGTGGTGGGGCCAAAAGATCCGGAGGCATAGCCTTCAGGAGTCTTGGCCGGACCGGCATAATAAACCGGGTACTGTTTAAAATATTCCGGTAGTCCGTCCCCGGCATTCAACCTCTCCCGTAAGCGGCTGTGGGCAAGGTCACGGGCGACAATCAAAGGACCGTTCAGGGACAGGCGGGTACGCACCGGGTGCTTGGATAATTCGTTAAGCACCGCGTCCATTCCCAGGTTTAAATCGATCTGCACGGCATCGTCCTCTCCCGGGGATTCCAATTCATAATCGGGAAGGAAACGGCTGGGGTTGGTTTCCAATTGTTCCAGAAACACGCCCTCCTTGGTAATCTTGCCCAATGCCTGGCGGTCCGCCGAACAGCTCACCCCGATCCCTATGGGTAAACTTGCCCCATGTCTGGGAAGCCGAATGACCCGCACATCCAGGCAGAAATATTTGCCTCCAAACTGGGCACCAATTCCCCTTTTTTGGGTCATTTCGAGTATTTTCTTTTCCATTTCCGGGCAGCGGATCGCGTGCCCGCGAGGATCGCCCTCCACCGGCAGACCATCAAGGTAGCGGGCACTGGCAAGCTTTACCGTCTTAAGATTTGCCTCGGCCGAGGTTCCACCGATTACCACGGCTAAATGATAAGGGGGACAGGCGGCTGTACCCAGGGCAGCTATCCGCTCATCTAAATATTCGAGCAGTAAATCTTCTTTGAGCAAAGAGGGTGTGCCCTGGTGTAAAAATGTCTTGTTGGCCGACCCACCCCCTTTCGCCATGAAAAGAAAGTGATATTCATCCCCTTCAGTATGGTAGAGGTCTATCTGGGCGGGCAGGTTGGAGCGGGTGTTCTTTTCCTGAAACATTCCCAGAGGGGCAAGCTGGGAAAAGCGCAGGTTGTCAGTTGCGTAGGTTTTTTCAATCCCCCGGGACAGGGCATCCTCATCCTCTCCGCTGGTCCACACACCCCTGCCCTTTTTTGCCATCACAATCGCCGTTCCGGTGTCCTGACACATTGGTAAAACTCCCTCGGCGGCAATTTGCGAATTCCGCAACAGGTCGAGGGCAACAAAACGGTCATTGGCAGAGGCTCCATCATCATCGAGAATCTGGCGCAACTGTTCAAGGTGTCCGGGCCTTAAGTAGTGGGAAATATCATGAAAGGCCTCCTGGGCAAGTCGTTCCAATGCCCGGGGGTTTACCTTTAAGACCGGTTCATTTTCAAAAGACGACACCTCCACACAATCGTCCAGACCGTCCACTTTTCGCCAAACCGCGTTGGCATATGGATCGCAGGGGAACATGGTATTTTCTTTAGACATAGCTACGGGTGATCATCCCTAAACCACTAATCCGATGAAGTCGAGAAATCCACAAACAATGTTTTTGTTTGCCAGGGTAAGGAAGGTAAAAAATCAGGGATTGTTCTCGGAAGAAGGATTTTCGGACTCATCCCCGGGCACAGCCCCGTCCACCTCTGCAATTTGGGACTCCTCCTCTTTCATCACAATGGATCGTTTTTCTACTTTAATGGGCACGGAGACAGATTTGTCATCACGGTGGACCAAAAAGGGAACCACCGTGCCCGGTTTGGCAAAAAAGGCAGCATGGGCAAGGTCCCCCCGGTCCTGCACTTCGACCGATCCAATCTTTTTGATACAGTCCCCCTTTTTAAGGGAGGACTTGGAAGCTGGGGAACCGTCCACTGTGCCCTCCACAATAATATCAAATGCATGTTGCTCATTTAGTTTCCGGGAGACCGTCACCCCAAACCATCCATAATCAACCTGTCCGGAGAGGAGCAAACCATCCCGAATCCTCAAACATGCGTCTGCAGGAAGAATAAAGGAGGATCCAAGGTCTGTAAGAGCGGCATGAGCAATCCCCACAAACCTGCCATGTAGATCAAAAAGGGGTGCCCCAATCTCGCCCGGTCCCAGAGGCACACTGCTCCGGATCATTTTGGTGGGAAATAAACTGGTGCCAAATGAAATTTCTTCGCTCTGAAAAAGCCCAAAGGTGGGGGCAACCTTGAATTCCAGGGCACAAGTCAGACCGACCAGCACCGAGCCGGGCCCCACTTCTTCTGCCCGGTCAGAAACCGAGAGGAAGGGAAACTCTTTTTCAGTGTCCATGACCTTGAGCATGGATACATTGCAAAGCGAATCATGCCCGATCAACTGGGCAAGAAAGAAGGCATTGTCATGCTCAATCCAAATCTGGTCGGCATTGCGCAACAGTCCGGTGGTCAGGATGTGTCCATCCTTGCTCACAAAAAAACCGCTGCCCATCTTCAGCACGCGGTTGGTTTTATCTTCCGTGCTGTCCTTGCGGGTCGCTTTTACCCGTACCACGCAATCCCTTGAGCTGTTGTATATGTCCCTTACCCGTTCCTGTATCGAAAACGATGGGTGGGGTGTGTCAGATTGAGCAAAAACAGACCCACCCAATAAGCAAATGCAAAAGCTTGTAAAAACAAGCCGGTTCATCCGTTAGAATGTGTACTGAGAAAGGCTGCCGGAATCTTGAGAATGGCTAAGGATGCGCTGGCTAAAGCTTTCCCCGCCTCCCGCTGCCTGAAAGCTTGAACTGGCAAAGGAATCAAAAGACTCAAGGCTGGCAAGTTGCAGGGCACCCTCACGGTCTAAGGAATAATCGTCCTGCAAAGCTAGGGACAACTCGGAAAGGCTTGTACTATTTTTACCCATTGGAGCACTGGTAGTGGCAAGGGTTGCCTGATTACCGGAATTAACCTGCATTTGCACCATGCTCCATCCAACCATTGCCAAAACAAGCACGGGGACAAACCCATACACTCCCGCTTTGCGTATCCTGGCAGTCTTGCTGCGCTGGCTAAGGGCTGCCATGGTCTGCCCCTTTACCCGGTCTTGGAAGGAATTCCAGAAATCATCATCTGGAAGGTCCAGCTTTTTGGATTGGAAAAGATCGTCAAGAGTAGGTTTCTCTTTCATAAATAATATTTATTTTTCAGTTTAAATAGTCCGCCAGGTAAGACTGCAGTTGTTGCTTTGCATAAAACAAACGAGAGCGCACGGTGCCTTCCGTACACTTCATAATATTGGCAATCTCTTTGTGCCCAAGTCCATCTATTTCGAATAACACCACAATCGTTCTATGTTTATCTGACAACTTGGAGAGCGCTTCGTTCAATTTTTCATGCAATTCATTGTTTAAAGCTTTTTTTACGGAGGTGTTGGAGGTCGAGGAAACCGCTTCTAGGTCCTTGGACATGCCCCCATCTTCACTCGCTTGGTCAAAGCTGAAAAATTGGCGGATTTTACGCTTCTTTAAATGGGTAAGGGTAAGGTTTACCCCGATCCGGTATAACCAGGTATAAAAGGATGATTTTTCCTGAAACTTAGCCAACGAACGGAAAGCCTTGACGAAGGATTCCTGCGAGAGATCAGCCGCATCCTCCGCGTTCATCGTCATGTTATAAATTACGGAATAAAGCCGTTGACGGTACCGTACAATCAGGGAGTCAAACGCACTTAAATCCCCTTTTTTGGCCCGTTGCACGAGGGATAATACATCTTCCTCCGCATCACTGGACACAAGAGAGCCTGCATTGACCGCACTCTCTACAGAATTATCCATTCCGCAAATATGGGCAAAAACCACTTAAACCGCAAGAAAATTGCTCGTTTTTAGAATGGAGAGGTTGGAAAATTTATCGGAAAAACGGTTCAAAAATGCCCGTAAGTCATTTTTGAGTGACTCATTGGGAAATTGGTTAAGCAGGGTATTGGTATGGGCAAAGTTTTCCTCCAGATAACGGATACAGGAAGGCAGCACCTGGTATTTTTCCAGAAGTTGTAAAATTCTTTCCCGGCTCTGGGCAGGATCCTGCGAAGTACCGGTAATTAAACTGTCCAATTCTGCCTGCTCGTCGGGGGATACTTTTGCCCGCAATAGGATGACCGGAAGGGTCATCTTGCCCGTGCCCCAATCCGAGCCGAGGCTCTTATCACTGTTTTCGGGTTTTTCAAACGCATCGATCAGATCGTCAAACACCTGATAATTGATGCCCAGCGACAAACCAAATTCGCCCGCCTTTCGGATGGTTGGTTCATTGGCACCAGTTAAATATGCCCCAATCTCACAGGATGCACGAAAGAGCTCCCCGGTTTTATCGTTAATAAAGCCAACATACTTGTCCAAGCTTGTATCGGCACAACCACGGGCAAAGGTTTGCCGGATTTCACCCGAACAGGTCTTGCGGGTTGCCCTGGCCACCGTTGCGCAAATCCGGTTGGTGGGAAATTCACTGGCCAGTTCAAGGGCATACCCAAACAAGGCATCTCCCAGTAATATCGCGGCATGCGGGCCAATTTTTTCGTGCATGGACGGCAGGTTCCTGCGTATCTGGGCACCATCAAGGATATCATCATGGATCAGGGTGGCCAAATGCACGAGTTCCAGAATTACCGATGCTTTGATGGTGGATTCCTGGGAAACCAGCCCATGACCGGCAAAATGATAAACCAGTAACGGGCGGATCCGTTTTCCTCCAGCCAGCACCGCCTCTAGGGCATGGGCACGAATCTCCCTGTCTAAATGGGAAAGGGAATCAGCTAAATACGCTTCGAAAAACTCAATAAAACGGGCCGAACGAACCTCATAAGGGAGATCGTTGGAAATACTGAGGTTATTACACTCTTTGTTCATCTACGCTCAAACTAACGGGAATGCAGTCGTAGACAAATAATGGAGTAAGGAAATACTCCCTTACGACTTACCAATCTCTCTTTTTGTGACGATTGGATTTTGTACGTTTGCGACGCTTGTGCTTATTCATTTTCAAGCGGCGCTTCTTTTTTAGGTTACCCATAAAATGTTAAGATTAGAATGTAATTAATTGATAAATAATAAAATAAAAAGACCCGCGTCTTCGGTTAAGAAGACGCGGGTCGCAAGACTGGCA
>ERZ807291.4900-NODE-4900-length-17333-cov-8.033279_pt1 | contig 17333 bp, 13 predicted proteins | sample MGYA00521257_ERZ807291 | MGnify/ENA primary metagenome ERZ807291 (study PRJEB31413, sample SAMN03169783) | marine metagenome | biome: Marine; feature: Water; material: Subsurface seawater | place: North Sea | collected 2011-04-28 | depth 1 m m ... | reverse complement strand
CTGCACCGACACCTGCACCGACACCTGCACCGACACCTGCACCGACACCTGCACCGACACCTGCACCTACTATTATTGAGGAATATGAAATAGCCGTAGATACCGTAACGAACAGTACAACAGCTAGTGGAACCACAACTCAAACAGTTATACCTGCGGTAACAACAATAGTAACTTCAACTGCAACTGCAACAAATGCGCCTGTGACGACTGCAACACAAACTGCAACAAGAACTGTTGTTACCCAAGAAGAGGTTGCAGCTGGAACAGCAACAGCAACAGCTACCGCTACTGCAACAAGAGCGACAGGTGGAACATTTACCTATACAGCTACAGGAACAGACATTAGCCAAAGAAGAGCTGGTACTAGTGCTACGCCTTTATCCAACTCTGACTTAACCTTCGGCACTACTCCAAGCGCTAATGATCAATACTTAGATAGTACTGGTGCTCAGGTATACATCATTGAATATGATGGAGATAACTCAGCAATTGAGGAGTATGAGACAACTGTTGAAGTTATCGTTGCTACAGATGCTATTGCAGAAGTGGTCGGCGAAGAAGAGTTTACTCAAGAGATTGTAGTTAGTGATGGTATCGTAGAGATAGTGATAGAAACTGAGATAGAGCTTGAAGCTGAGCAAACAGTGGATGTTGCTACAACCGTCCAAGTTAGTGAGTCAGTTGCTGGCACAGCAACAGCAACGGCTACAAGAACAGCAGAAGGATCCTAATATAATCATTTTTTAATGACATTCTATTATTTATAATAGAATGTCATTTGTATTTTGGTTTCCAACGGATGATAATTCTGGAGAGATCTAATTACTCTTCCGTTTAAATCTACCCAATAGATATTTTCACCAACCCATCTATACCTTTCCGCGTTAAAAGACTCAATGTACTTTGTCAGTTGTCCATTTACAGCCTGGTCTGAGTCTAAATTTTCATTAAAAATATATCTTGCCTCACCCTCTAAGGCCATCTCATAATTTATAGTTGTTAAGGCAGGTGGGCTATAAAGTTGAATCAAAGATGAGTATGTGGGAGTGTTTTGCAAAAAATTAAAATTCTTGCCTTTAATTAATTTAACATCATGCTCTAAGCCGTATGATTTTATGATCTTTCCATTAGATGTATAAATTTTTTCTCCCATAGGCCCAACCCAAAGATAAAGATCTTCATCTATAGATGCTAAAACTAATATTGATTTTTTAAATCGCCCAATTTTAACTTGCACAAATGAATATTTTGTTTCTTCATAATATTTTTTTGTAATAGGCGTTTCAGGCACACCAAAAAGTATAGTCTTTGTAACTGCAGGATATTCTTTAAAATCAATAGCAGCACAGGATTGAAGCATCAAAACTGTTAAAATTATATTTCTAGTCATAAAGATCTTCCCAGTCTCGGGTGAGAGTAATGCCATGAGCTTGCTCAGTAACACCCCAAAGATAAAAACCATGCCTCAGGTAAGCGGCACCATCTCTTGTAAGGGGCTTTAATCCCCAGGAAAACTGCTTTTTCTTATATTCGTTTCCGAAAATATCTAGAGGGATATTGAAATAAAAGCCTTTATCAAAGCTTCCCTCACCAAATTCTCTTTTACTTATGTCTGTAAGAGAGAAAAAAGCACCCATTGATAGGCCGCTCTCAAATCTCCTAGCAAAATCAAAATTTAGACCTGAGTCACCAGCTAAGAATTTTCCACCTCTCAAAGTAAAATGAATTTTTGAATTAGGTTCAATAAAGTAAAGGTTAATATGGCCCGTAGTTGTTTTATAGTCTATAAAGTCGAATAGCATATTATAATCTCGCTGCTGTACTCTCCATAATTCAGCCCCTATTCCATAATTTTTATTGAAAGGTCTATATAGTATCTCACCTCCAATTCCACCAAACATTTCCTCTAAAATACCTGCGGAAACTTTTGCATAAATATTACTAGATAAATTATGAAAAGAGTTAAGTTGCACTCGATCTATTTGAAATTTCTCACTCTCTCGCAGATATTTAACAATATCGGTTCTTACATGAGGAATGATACTATCAGACGCTAGTTTTAAATTGTCCATATTATTTACTAGTCCGATACTCGCAGAAGTAAGCAAAGTGAGGTTGTCTCGAAATAGACTCTCTGTATCAAGTTTAAGCCTAACATCTCCAAAAAAGAAGGCATCTGGACCACCGATTTGAGTTCTTATTGTAGGTTCTAAATAATAAAAATGAGCTGGAAATGGAGTATCAGGATTGTATTTAAAATCCACGTTATCAGTATTTATTGAATCAAGGGATATGTTTCTTTTAGCAAGATTAAAGTTTTTAGTGCTGATATTCTTACTGAAGGATTCCCTATCAATAGTCATTTCAAACATGCTCATACCACCATTAACATTGAAGAGCTTAAATTTATTAATATAATCAGGGCTAATTTCATCTAAAACTCTAGCAGTTCTTCCAGCAGCCCTGGTGTGGCTCCCAAACTTTGACTGGGCATACTTTATTGATAATGTATTTTCTTGAACGCTTGCTTTTTGCATAGCTATACCTCTATCTCTAAGATTAGTAAGCAATGTTCGGTAGTAATATAAATTTTCTTTGGTATTAACTTTCTTGACAATTGATGAATTTTCTACTTGTTTTGGTGGATCAGAATTTTTTTTGACAACTTTCCTTGATGCATAATTAACAGCGTATGAAGCGCTAAAGGTAAATGTATTGCCTTTCATATAGCCTGCTTGAAGAAATAAATTCTTAGTAACAGGGTATGTCAGTCCAAAATTAAATCTTGACTCAGTATCTATAACTTTTTCAAATGCAAATAAGCCTGCTTCCTTGCCCCTACCAAATGCTTCGTCTAAGTAATTAGTAGAATCATACTCTAATTTTATTCTTAGACCTTTAGTATTTGGAAGATAAATTTCTAGACCTGCAAACAAGCCTACTGGCCCACTAAAGTATCTTTCAGGGCTAAATTCTCCCCCTTGCCCATCCTGAGCATAATTTCTAGTGTCAAAAGATCTATCTAGCTCAGATAATGGATTTCTATAGCTTCCATGTGAAAGATCGCCCCAACCTAAGCCTACTGTAAAATCTAAATTTTTATAAAACTTTGAGAGGATCAAGGCTTCGGCTTCAAAATTATTACTACCTGCTAAGTCTCGAATGGATAACGCAACAGCTGGCAAATAATCAGTTTCTTTTAATAACCGAAACTTCACATCAAAGCCTTTATCTTTATATGTCTGATCCCCACTAAAAGCTATATCACTACTATAAAATGCATTATTAATATCTATATAGCTATACGATGCCTCAAACCAAGAGAATGGATATGCAATTATTGTTCCTCTCAAATATGGATCGGAATTAGACCAATTAATACCAAGAGTCCCCTCAGATTGGAATCTAGCTGAAGGCATTTGAATGAGACCAGGCGTGCCATAATTAGAATAGCTGGGAGAAGTGTTTGGATAAATATAATCTGATAAATCGGCATATAAAATACCTGGAATAGCTAATAGAAAGCTTAAAGAGAAAAAAAGAATAAAAAAGTCTTTTTTAAACATCAAAAAAACTACAAATGTAAAATATAAAAAATTATGCTAATTGTATTAATTTGAGTTGATTGCATTAATAGAAGCTAATGACAATGTGAGACTGCTCAAGATTGGAGCTACAGCCGCAGCAAACATTACACCTTCAACTTTTCCAAGCTCTCTTGGTAAGTAAATTATTGAGCCTGGATAGATATCTGGATTTTCCTTAAAGAGAGCAAAACGTGGCTTCTCAAAATAGGATGAAAGACCATTAGGATCTATTAAAATTAAATGTTCTGTTGCGCTAGTTTTCTTACCAGCAGCCAGTGCAATGTAGTCTTCAATCTGAAGATTAGGATTATATGGCAATATCACTTGTTGATTAAAATCACCAAATAGGAAAACATGTTGAGGAACCTCAGGAATCTCTATAACATCACCATCTTCTAATCGAAGGTTTTTAAGTGGGTTTGACCTTAATTTCTCAATATCAAACTCAGTAATTACTCGTTTAATTGAATCTGATGACTGAAATTCCTCAATAAGGATTTTCATAAAATCACCTGTAACTGCATTGCCTCCACCAGAGCCTTGACCTAAGTTAGATACCAAGAAGTTGATCGTATCAGAATAAATTCTTTTGCTGAAAGCAGTTGATACATCTTCAATTGATTTTCTATAAAATATTCCCCCATACTCGTAAACATTTTTTTTATAGCCGCCAGCTCGAGAAACTAGATCCAATAGCGTCTCATCTTCATCTATTGAATACTGCCCAGGTCTTTTAATTGCTCCTGAAATTGTTACCATTCTGCTCGGTATAATAGCTTTAGAGTATTCAGGAACCATGATTGAGTCCTGAGGCTGCAATTTTACTGATTTTAAATTATCTTTGTTAATGCTTAGTGTTTGAGAGTTTTGATTTCCATCTCTTTGGAGGGTTACAGAATCAATACTAAAACTGTTCTGACTAAATCCACCTGCGAAAGCAAGAAGATCCTCAAGAGTCTCGCCTGGAGAAATATCAAAAATAGCTGGGATATTCACGCCTCCCGAAATTGGAACGGAGAATTCTAGCGGCTTAATAAATATTGAATCGCCTGAGCGAAGATTGAAATCGAAGATTTTGCTCTCACCAAAAACGAATGTATTGTATAAATCTATATTTTGGACTTCTTGATTGGCTCTCATAACTACAATATTTCTGAAAGAACCATTTTTACTTATTCCACCAGCAACATTTAGAGCATGCAGAATATTTGAACCACCAGACATAGTGTAAATGCCTGGATTAATAGCGCTACCTAAAATAATTACCTGAATATCTCTAAGCTCTTTTAAAGAAATATAAACCTCTCCTCCGATTAATCTACTTTTAATAAAACTTGAAATAATTGTTTCTGCATCAGAAAATTCTTGCCCAGCTATAAATACCTTACCGTAATCCTCAATAGAAATAGATCCATCTCTGTCAATTAATAATGATTCATAAAAAGTTGAGTTATTGCCCACGATATTGAGGCTCAATTTATCGCCAACTCCGAGCACATAATCCCCATCTAAGTTAGGCACATTGATGGGCATGAAGGTAGATTGGGTTGAAGAAAAGAATGATTCTCCAAAGCGAGGTAAGATTGATGCGGAATCAAGCTCGCTTTCGTCGAGGATACGATTCTCTAAATCTATAATTTGCTGCTTAATGATTTGTAATGCTGCTTTATTTTTCAAAACAGAGGTTTTGGAATTTAATAATTTTTCCAATGGGCCATTTTCTTGACTGTTTTCATTGTTCAGTTCATCTTGAACACCTTCGGGCAAACTACTTAAAAAATCTTCATCTAAGGATGATTGAGTCTGAGCAAATAATGAAGTGTGAGTAAAAATGAAGAAGAAGAATATAGAAATAGATTTATGACAAATCTTAGTTTTAAAATTATGCATAACTTATACCTGATTTTTGATTAGAGTTTTCATGAATTTTTTGAGATTAACAAGAACTCTATTATATATACTCAAATAAGATTTGCACAGTAAGATATTGCTTTCAAATTAGCCTAGGGGACTTTTTAACGCTATAAATCTAGAGCCTTTCTTAGTAATTGGTAGTACTCATTGTTTGGCGCCTTATCAAGCAACGCAAGTATTTCAGTTGGAGTAATCAATGAATTTTTAAGAGCTGCGTATTCCGGGCTACCTATAGGAATGCCTATTCTTTTCTGCATAGAAGATATATAACTTGATGAGTCGTGAAGGGAGCTAAAAGTTCCTGCATCCATCCAAGCTGAGGACTCATCTAAATGCACTACATTTAAATTGTGATTAGTAAGATATTTTTTATTTAAATCAGTAATTTCTATTTCATTTCTAGAAGAGGGAGACAGAGCTCTACATAGCTCAGGAGCATTGTGATCATAAAAATATAACCCTGTAACGGCATCATTTGATACAAATTTCGATGGTTTTTCAACAATCTCTTCGGGTAAACCGTTACCACCCATCCTAATAACTCCATATCGCTCAGGGTCATTAACTTTTGCAGTAAATACAGTAGCTCCTTGTGTAAAGTTCTCTACAAGCGAAGGCTTAAAAATATTAGAAACAAATATATTGTCACCAAGGATTAAACAGCAATTTGCGCCATCAAGAAAGGGCCCACCAATTATTAAAGCTTCAGCAATGCCTCTTGGCTTGTCCTGGACTTTATAGGAGAGATTAATTCCAAAGTTTGATCCATCCTTTAGCAGAGATTCAAAAGAGTGGAGTTGATCTGGAGTAGAGATAATTAAGATATCTTGTATTCCAAGAGAAATAAGAGTTGTTAATGGATAATAGATTAAAGGTTTGTCATAGACCGGAAGCAATTGCTTCGAGGTTACTGAAGTTAACGGATTCAGCCTAGTCCCAGAGCCTCCTGCTAAAATTATACCTTTCATACTTTTCTTAATATATTTCGAAGAGCAGTATCCCATTCTAACCTTTTATAATCAAAAGTTTTTTCAAATAAGTCTGAATTCAAGCTTGTATCCTTTGGCCTTGGAGCATTTAAATTAAATGAGGCATTAGAAACTGGTTTAATAATGTTTGATAGGTTAAATTTTTTATTCAATTGATTTGCAATCTCTTCTAAAAAATTAAATCGTGAAATGCGACCCACATCAGAATAATGAAAAATTCTATTAAATATATTATTTTTTTCTATCAAATATTCCAGCATATGATTTATTGCATGAGCTAAGCTCAATGCAGATGTTGGTGAGCCCAGAGAGTCATATGCTCCCTCAAGAACTTGGCAATCTTTCATGAGTAATGGACTCACTTTATTCAAAAAATTATATTTTGTGGGAAGATGGCTATAAAGCCAAGAAGTTCTTAAAATAATAAAATTATTCGCGTAATCCTGAACAGCCTGTTCACCAAGTGCTCTAGATTCACCGTATTTATTGATTGGGTTAATGCGATCTGATTCAACATACCCTCCCTGAAGCCCATCAAATACGTAATCAGAAGAAATATGTATAAATACCTTATCATTTTCGGCGCAGTGCTTAGCAAGCTCTTTAACTGCAAGGTGGTTAATCAGGAATGCATCTTCATCATACTCAGATGACTCTACATCATTAAAAGCAGAAAAATTGATCAGGTATTTATTTTTATCATTCTTCAGCACTGAGCTAATTTTGGAAGTTTTTCTTAAGTCTAGATTTTCAGAAGTTAGTATGCTTAATGGAAGAGTTGAGATTGGTATTAAGCATTGGCCGAGCTGACTTCTGCCACCAATTAGAGTAATCATTCCTCCCACCAATCTGTATGACTGATATACCAATCTATGGTTTTTTTTATATGCTCCTGAAAAGAATGTGAAGGTTCCCAACCCGTAGCAGCTTTTAATTTAGAATTATTAATTGCATACCTGAAATCATGCCCTTTTCTATCCTCAACAAATTCAATCAAGTTTTTTGAATCAGCATAACCATGATCTTTTTCCATAATTTTAAGAATTAGTTGAATAATTTCAATATTTGAAGTTTCATAACCTCCTCCAATATTAAATCTTTCATTTATAAATTTTCCATTAGCATATAAAGCGTGAATCGCCTCAACATGATCATTAACATGCAGCCAATCTCTTATATTCTTACCAGATCCATAAACAGGAATTTTTTTGCTTTGAAGGCAATTCATAATAACTTTTGGTATGAGCTTTTCAGTATATTGACGAGGTCCAAAATTATTACTGCAATTTGTAATTAAATATTTCATCCCAAATGTTTTGCCCCATGCCTCTACTAGCAGGTCTGAGGAGGTCTTTGAGGCGGAGTAAGGTGAGCTTGGAGAAAGGTTTGATAATTCTGTGAATTCAGGATCGTGAGTATCTAGAGAGCCAAACACTTCATCTGTAGAGATATGATGAAATAGAATATCGAGATCATTTCTTGAATTAATATCTTTTATAGTATTTATTAGATTGTAAGTGCCAATAATATTTGTTTGGATGAATTGCAAAGGGGAGGAAATTGAATTATCTACATGTGATTCAGCGGCAAAATGAACTACTAAATCATAATTAGTATCTTCAAAGATTTTTGTTACTGCATTTGGATCGCATATATCTGTCAAATGAAAAGAATAGTTATCAAATTTTTGTAACTCAGATTGAGTCTTGCTGGAAACTGCATAACTCAAATTATCAATATTTGTAAATTGTATATCTGTAAATTTTGAACAGCTTTGGGATATAAAATTTGATCCTATAAAACCAGAGCCTCCAGTTACCAGAACTTTTTTAATCTTGGTATCTTTGATCATATATGTAAATTATTTTCAATAATTTCAGAAAGAGATTTACCGCTTAGATCTTTTGGGGAATGGAAATATTGATTCATGATCGGCCATTTTATTCCAATCACAGGATCATTCCAAATAATTGTATTTTCTTCAAGGGGATTATATTCATTATCAAGCTTATAACTCACAATAGTATTAGAGTGAAGAGTTATGAAACCATGCGCAAATCCTCTGGGAATATATAAAATTTTTGGCTCACTCTGATTTAAAATAACGCTTCCATAACTCAAAAAAGAAGATGAGTCTGGTCTGAGATCAACAAAAAAATCCACAATGGCGCCTTGTATGACGTTGATCAGCTTTGATTGAGAATAAGGAGGTGACTGAAAATGCAGCCCTCTTACAGTCCCCTTTTCAACAGAAAAAGATATGCTGTCTTGAGTAAATAAATCATTGACTAAAGTTGATGTATATAAATTTGAAAAAAATCCAATATCTGATTTAAAGATTTCTCTATCAAAGATTTCGATTCCTAAAAATTCTGATGCGTTTAATCTAGACACTAGACTATATGTTCCATAGGATCAGGTAATGGAAATAGTAACTCAGTTCCTTCTTTAAAAATTATTTTTGATTTGAACAAAATATCTGTTTTATAATTCCATGATGTGACAAGCAGCATATCGTAATCTTTGTTTGCAAGATCCTCCTCGGAAATAATAGGAATATTAGATATTGGAAATGTCTTTCCTATTTTTGTTGGGGTGGTATCTACGCAAAACTCAATGATAGAAACATCAAGCTCTAATAATGAGAACATTGTAAATGCCTTGGCAGGCGCGCCATAGGCCCCAATAGTTTTATTTGCTCTTTTTGCTATTTCAATCTTTTTTAGAACAAAATCTTTTACTTCTTTAATTTTAGACTGAAATTTTTTAAAAATTAAATCATCTTGAAATAGGGACTTCTCATAGGCTAGCTGATCCAGCAGTTTCTCAGTTTGGCCCAGATCCCTTGCAGACGCAATAAATGCTATAGATCCACCATGTACTTCTGAGAAAAATACATCATGTAAATAGAGTTCATGCATTTTTAAAAAATTGTTCATGCTAGTAACAGAATAAAAGAACATATGCTCATGATATATTTGATCAAATTCTCCATGAAGTAGCGTATCAATTGCATAGGCATTCTCGATTAAAACTAGCCCGTCTTGATCCACTAATGCCTTCATACCTTCAATTAATTCTATGGGATCAGAATTATGAGCAAACATATGCCTAGCTATAACCAATTTAATATTCTTTTTAATTTTTTTAATTTCTTTGGCAATTTCAATGTTAAAAAAACTATCGATGGTTTCTATGCCGCTGCTGTTTGCAAGTTTTGCAATATTCTTTGCAGGATCAACTCCCAAGACAGAGGATACCTTTGGTTTTAAAAACTTTAATAGCTCTCCATTGTTTGAGCCTATCTCAACCACATCAGCAGAACTAATTTCTTTTATTTTGTCATCCATATATGAAAGAATCTTATAATAGTGAGTATCTAGAGATTTTGATTGAGGGGTAATATATGTATAGTCAGAATAAAGTAAATCCTCTCCCAAGCAGTGTCTAAGCTGCAAGTTCGAGCAAACATCGCAGAAATCAAGAACCAAGGGAAATGATTCTCTTAATTGACCTTTGTTGAAAGTATCGTCAAAATTATTGGCTGGAGCGGAATCACATAAATGAATTATTTCCCTCACCTCAGAATCACACAATCTGCAAAATTTACTTTCTATGGTCATAATTTAGTTTCATTAATTTAAAATTGGGTTGGTTTAAAGGTATCATTTTAATCAAAATTTAGTAATAAATCTTAATAAGATCTAGATATTATTGAAGTTCCCGCTTCAAAACATCAAGATAAAGTTTTGATACGGCGTCAGTAGAGTAATTCTTAATAACATGCTCTCTAGCGCTTCTCCCAAGATTGTCTCTAAGACTTTTATTATTTACAAGTGTTTCAATCGCATCCAGCCATTCTTCATCATTATTAACCAGAAATCCGTTCTCTTTGTTGGTGACAATTTTGGTTGCAGTTCCAAAATTAGTTGATATAGAGGGAATGCCGATTGACATATACTGAAGTGTCTTTAAACCCCCTTTCCCAAGCGCCCAATCGGATGGTATTAATGGATACAAACCTATATCAATCTTTTGCAGATCCTCTATCTCTGTTTGTTCTTTCCATCTAATAACCTGCATTTTAATTCCATCAATGTGGTAATCAAAATTTGTAATTAGCACTAGCTTCAGATCATATTGCATGCATGCTTTTTGGATAATATGCTTGATTGAATCAAGATAATTCTTGGTAGTAAATGTTCCAGTCCATCCTATCCTTAATTCTGAACTAGCATTATTGTTAGCAGGAATAAATTTTTTGTCGTCAAGCGAGCAAGGAATATAGGTGGCAGCATTATTCTTATTTATATCCAAACAATATTCCAAATTATATGGGGAACTGGTAATCACATGTGAGGAGTTTTTAATAAGCAATTTTGATTTACTATTATTTTTGATATATTTTCTAAAAATATTTCCTTTAATATTTGTTTCATTTAAAAAAATTGCATCATCAAAATCATAAATAAGGTTATTAGACTTTAAAAGAAATAATCTTTCAAAAATACTATCAAATAAAGGCGTTACCCACATAAAAACATAGACAGATTGAAATTGATGCAGTTTAGATAAATCCTTTAATCGTCTGAGGTATCCAATAAAAGTTCCATAAATTTTATGCAGTGTATATCCTTCTTTCCAAAGTATGTCCCAGGTATTATTTGAAAAAAAAGATGAGACAGTAATCTCATAACCAGCATCATTCCATGATTTAAAGTGCTGCTCGTATTTAAGTCTTTGGCCAGCAGCTACTCCCTTGGGATAAGGGCATATGACTAGAATTTTCTTATTTCTCATGTCGATTTAAAAGCTTATCGAACCATGGAATCTTGGTCTTATTTACAGTTATTAGGTATATTAAAAAGCAGTAATAGAATGTGTATTTATACCTTACAAAAGTATTGTCATTATCAACAACCATTGAATTAAGAACTAGACCCATGAAGAAGGTCATTAAAACAAGAAAAAATTCGGGAGATTTAAATAATCTTTGCCTATTTGTTAAAACTAAATACGATATTAGTAATAGCTGCACTAGTGAGTCGAGAAAAAATAATACGGCAATTGGTCCAGTTGGAAATGGTCTTACTAAGCCAATCAAGAACTCTAGAGGAGCGTATACCAGAATAGAATATATTGAGCTGTATGGATCAATATATTTTATTACTTCTCTGCCTTGGTTTTCAAAAACAAATGAAATCACAAAGAAATTGATAGTGGAAACCACGGCATCTTGAATAAGAAGTAGTCCAATTAATGTGCAAAAAACTAGAGCTAAAAAACCCTTGATAGACTTATTTGCACCAAAAAGAAATACTCCAAGATAAGGGAGCACAAAAATAACTCCATTTTGACTCTTGATGCTCAATAAGATGAACAGGCTAATCGTAGAAAGAAGAAATTTATTTTGCAGCAAAAAGAAAAGTAGAAATACCATTACTACAAATATTAAATTATCTCTTAGGCCAATTGAGGAGTAAAGCAAGAAAGTTGGTAGTAAAAAAATTAAGCATAAAAGCATTAGATTATCTTGATTCTTTAGAAGAGGTTTAAGAAAAAGATAAAGAAAGAAAGTTAACATCTTATTAATCATCCCTACAGCTGAATAAGTTGCTATTGAGGGCATTGGAATAAAAGCAAAGATGATAGCTGGAAGACCTCTTTTCATAGAAAGAAAAGATAATCCATCTTTGCTAGTGGAGCTATTTATAGCTTGGCATCCCGGTTCATCCATTTGAAAATTCTCTCTTAGATCTCTGATGCACCTTAAATACCCTCCAATATCTGGAAAATAATTATAGTAATAATTAACAAAAATATTAATCAAGAAAGCGCTAATAAATAGAAAAACCCAAAAAAGCAGCTCATTTAAACTTAGCTTATTTGCAATGAAAAACAAGGCTACAACTAAGCAACAAAAAATTAAATTTGTGCTTTCAGATAGCAAATATATAAATAAGTCTTGCGAGGTAAAGAAACCTTGTTGGCCATTAAGAGTATAAAAATCTATTAGAGAGTCATAAATCATTAGAGTTTAACTTTAATCTAATTAAAACTTTTATAGGATGCTTAAGATTTAATCCTCAGCAAGTTCCTTGCGGATAAATTTTATGGCATGAGAACCAATGCCCGTCAATAATCCTAGTATTAAAAATAAAGCCATAATAAAAGAAAGGCTTGGTTTTACTGGGTACTCTGATACCTCAATATCTCTAACGATCATTATTTTGTATAAGGCGTCTGAATTGATTAATGATTTCTTTAATAATTGATTTTCAAGAATCTTCGAAAGTGCCTCTCTTTGCTCAATAGTTGAAGTAAGTCCTAGCTCTTGAATTAAAAAATTAATTCTTTCTTCAAGCTCAAACTTTTCAGAACTTTTCATTGAAGCATCTGTTTCCAGTATGGCTCCATTGATAAGCTTAGAGGTAAGAGCGGGCGAAGAAGTATAAGAGCTAATATAAATAAGCTCAGCAAAATCATCAAATCTAATATTAATCGTTCCTCTAATTACTTGATTTAAAAAATGTAAATTTGGTATTGGGTCATAAGAAACTCCCAAAAAAAAGAATTTTATCTTTTTCAGGATAGTATTTAAGTTCCATAAAGGCTTGTATGTCTGGGATGATTCATCAAATAAAGATCCAAAATAATCATTTAACCCACCATGATTCTCTTCAAAGCGCTCGGTTACATCCATGGAATACATTACTTCTTTGATTTCATAATAAAATTTTGATCCATTTTGAGCTCCGCCTCCAAGCGCCGAAAGCAAAGAGTTGGAACCTAACTCGCCCTGAGCATCAGTTTTTTGATCAATGGCTACTGATACTAAGTATTGAGGCGAAGCATTGAAAACATAAAGTATCCCCAGGAATATGAAAGCCATACAAGTCAGGGCAATAGATTTATATGAGTCTTTAAGATATTGGTAAAATTTGAAGAAAGGATTGGGCATATAGGTAGTTAAGTATCAAAATATTTTTTAATTATAGCCTAAATTACTTAGATGTAATCCTATTAAAGACTTCTACATGTTCTTGCACAGCCTTGTCTACTGAAAAATTTTCTCTTGCATGATTGTAAGCATTTAATGAAAATTTAGAATAATTATCAGAATCTTTGATCATAGCAATCATCTTTGCCGCTAAATCATTTGTATTGGCTGGCTGGACAAGATAGCCAGTTTTATTATTAATTATTACATCTCGGCAACCAGAAATATCTGATGTAATAATAGGTTTTGAGCATGCTTGGGCTTCCATGAGCACCCTGGAGAATCCCTCTCTATAGGATGGCAAAACAACAACAGATGAGTTCAAAATTTTTGCTTTAATATTTTTTTCATATCCAGCATATCGAATACTGGGACTCAAATATTTTTGTAACTCTTCCGAGGAGATAGAATGTGGGTTTGTTAAATCAAAAGCACCATACAAAATAAACTCTGATTCAGGATAAAGCTCTAAGACTTTTTTAGCAGCTACAAGAAACTCTATAACACCCTTATCTTTTAGGATTCTAGAAATCATAATAAATTGAAATATTTCTTGCTCAACCATCACAGGCGAATGAAAAAAAGATTCTTCCAGGCCATTGCCTGGGATAATATAGCTATTAAGAGCATTTGAAATATTTTGATCAGCAAGGAATTCTTGATCTCCTTTATTTTGCAAAAGAAAATAGACTCCCTTCCCCTTGATCATCAGTTTATATATTTTTAGGGCTATAAATCTAAGGATTGCAGTATATATATTTGTGAGAATAGATAATTGTTTGGTAAACATTGATCCCATGCCTGTAATAGCATAGAGGGATTTTTTTCCTATAAATAAATTTGCAAATCTAGCTAGAAAAATAGATCTATGGGAGACAGCGTAGATAAGATCAGGATCCCTTAGACGTATCAACCTAGAAAGGGTGATGCTATTCAAGATCAAGTTAAAAAGACCAAATGTTTCTCTGCTAGAGTTAATGAAATGATATTGAATATTTTTTTCATTATCTGGTGGGCTGCCTTCAAAGTAAGAGATAACAGTAAATTCAATATTATGTTTTGATAATTCTTTTATTAAATAATATCTGTGACTAAAAAAAAATCCTAGATCAAAAACAACGAGAAATACTTTTTTAGGAATTGTGTTCATGCCAAGCAAAGAATGTTGAAAGATTCCATAATAAATGTGGTTCCTCGAGATGGCCTTTTAAATGGCCATTCCAAACCGTTTCAATTTCATTAAAATTCATTTCTTCTGAAAAATACTTCCTGCCATATGCAAAAGAAGTTTCAACATGATCTCTTAGATCTTCTCTCAAGTATTGCCCCAGAGGAATATCAAAACCTTTTTTAGGGCGGTTCATAATATTGAATGGGATCATGTCATGTACTATATCTTTTAAAATATATTTTCCAGAGCTGCCGTTTAGTAAGTATGATTGCGGAATTTTAGATGCAAACTCCGCAATATGATGATTCAAGAGAGGTATCCTAGTCTCAAGACTAACTGACATGCCAGCCATATCAACCTTAGTAAGAATATCACCAGGCATGTAATCCAAAGCATCGCAAATCATAGATTTTTTATAAAAACTATTTTGTGAATCCCATAAATTTTTATCAAGTGCAACATCATATTTATTATTTAAAAAATTGTTCTCAAATAAAGATAGCTTTAAAAATAAACTTTCATCCGAAGTGAAATCTAAAATATTATTTAGCTTTAAAAATTTTTGATCAAAATTAGTCACTGAGTTTTTTAAAAAATGTCTTGCCATGGGTTGTATGAATGGCAATACATTTAAGTTTTTTAATCCTCTTCTAAGGCCTGATGGGATTGGCCTAAGTGATTGTTTAATTCTCTCACCAAGAAAATATTTACTGTAGCCACCAAAAAGCTCATCCCCTCCGTCACCACTTAAAGAAACAGTAACTTGAGATTTTGTTAATTTAGATAAAAGGAGAGTTGGTATTTGAGATGAATCTGCAAATGGCTCTGAATAAATACTTGGAAGGCTTGAAATAGTATCAAGTAAATCATTTTTGGATAGGTACAGCTCATTATGCTCAGTGCCTAAGATATCAGAGATTTCTCTTGCATGGTCCGCTTCGTTATATATCTTCTGATCAAATCCTATGGAAAAGGTTTTAATTTTTTTTACTGAATTCTTCTGCATAAATGCAACTACACAAGATGAATCATAGCCCCCAGACAGGAATGCACCTAACGGCACATCTGAAACCATGGTCTGCTTAATTTTACTCTCAAGCAAAGTAGCGAGCTCAGACTTTGTAGATGCATAGTGACCACTATCAATTGCTAAATTGGCATCATTGGAGTTTTTTAATGCAATATCAAGGTAATCCCAATATTTAATTTCCTTAATATTAAAATTACTGCTAGACAAATCAATACAAAGGTAGCTAGCTGGATTTACTTTTTTTATTTCATTATAAATGCTCGAGCCAGAAGGGACATATGATTTTTTGAGAAAAAAACTTAGGCTATCATAATTAATAGTCAATAAAGACTTTAACTGGCCGGTTAAAGGACCGAGCTCTGAACTAAAATACAGTTGATTATTTGCGCAGTACCAAAATAATGGTTTCTCGCCAAATCGATCTCTGACAAGAAAAAGCTTGCAATCTTTTTTATCATATACAGCAAATGCAAACATGCCTTCTAATAACTGCAAGGTCTTATCTATACCAAGGCATTCAATAAGATTAACTAAAATTTCAGTATCACCAGATGTTTTAAGAGTAATTTTAAAATGTTGGGTAAGAATTTTGGATAACTCTTTGAAATTATATATTTCTCCGTTAAAGACAATAATATATCTTCCAGAAAAAGAAAGCATTGGCTGGTCAGCAGTGGAGGAAATATCTAAAATTGATAGTCTTTGATGGCCTAAGCCAACCGGGGTATCTAAAAAAATTTTAGATGCGTCTGGACCTCGATGCTTAATAATAGAATTCATGGAGTTCAGCTTCCCTGAGAGTTGCTCCTCACTTAGAGTTGAATCTACTATTCCATTAATGCCGCACATATTTCCTACTAAAAATATTGATCCATAGTTCTAACAAAGCTATGCAAGCATTGAAACTACAAGGATTAAAGTAGTTCATTGTGCATTATTTAGATGCTTATTGCGATGCTGCACATCATATAAATTAATAGCATAAATCTCTCAGTGATAGCAAGCATTATCATTGCTTAGGAAAATATCTAAAGTAACACTTAATCCATTAAGCTGATTTGAAAAGCCTTTATTCCAATATTCTTTGCGCCAACAATGTCCTTATCAAAGTTATCACCAATCATAATAGTATTTTGAGCCGTGCATTCTATTTTCATCAATGCTTGTTTAAATATTTTTGGGTTTGGCTTTTCACAGCCAACCTCTTCTGAGGTGACTAATAATAGATTCTTATAACCTAATTGCTCTAACTTTCTAATCTGAATGGAAGCCTGCATATCACTTACAGCGCATATTTTTAGTGACATCGTGTGACAGTGATTTAAGAATTGGAAAACCTCTTCATCACGCTTCATGTTAAGTATTAGCTCGTTCCAGTAAAGCTCTTCTAGCCTTAGTGCATTCATATAAATATCATTGAAAGATGGATTTTTAAGATTCTCAAGCATAAGTTGAAAGGCAAGTAGCCTTGATCTGCAAGATCCAGAGAACTTTAACCTCTGAGTAATGCTTGTTCTAGCCTCTCTATACAATGCACTGAACTCATTCACTGAAATAAGGTCAGGATGCATATTATTAAATTTTCTGTAGCAAGAGGATAATGCTATTTGATGGGGTTTGGTATAAGAATATAAGGTAT
>ERZ807291.4899-NODE-4899-length-17333-cov-8.723463_pt1 | contig 17333 bp, 10 predicted proteins | sample MGYA00521257_ERZ807291 | MGnify/ENA primary metagenome ERZ807291 (study PRJEB31413, sample SAMN03169783) | marine metagenome | biome: Marine; feature: Water; material: Subsurface seawater | place: North Sea | collected 2011-04-28 | depth 1 m m ... | reverse complement strand
GTTGGGATGGGTCAGTAATTCTTGCAACTGAGAAATGCCCGCCCAGAGAGCCAGAGACTAAAACTTGCCCTAATGGGGATGTAATTCCAGTAACTGAGACTTGCCCAACTGTAAACTTAGTAGAAAAGTGCCCTCCGGGCAGCATCCTTGCAGGCCAAGCAATACCTGCGGATAAGAACTGTAATCCCGGCGGAACTATAATTGCGGACCCAGAAGAGCCTCAACCAGCTGGTTCTGGGGTGCCCTTAACCACTACAAACAGAATAAACCCAGCAGTTCGGGCTATAGCAGGGGATGTGGTAGATATTGACTACTTATACGATATAGGTGGCCCTAGCATATTTGCGCCTACTATGCAGGATGATGAAGACAAAAACCGTCCTTATATATACTCTGGCTTTGCCGATGGTGGTATAGTAAAGGAATATGATTTAGAACAGCTACTTAAGAAGATACGAGGCTGATATGGTAGATACAACCATACCCCAACGCACAGCAATACGCGGCGTAGTTCCGGGCACATACGATCCACTGCGCAGACCCGGTAGTAGCGGGCAGCGTTACTTTAGCGACATAGCCTACGTGAATAACGTAGAAGACCCTGCTGAGCAAAGAACTCTTAACCTAGCCGAACAAGCCCGCAGGGACGAACAGGCTACTGGATTGCAGGCACTTAACCTGTCTAACTTAGCTAGGCAACAGCGCCCGGACCAAGTAAGTACTGCTACTACGCCATCTACTCAAGTGCCTTACTACACGCCCTCTGGCCAAAATACTTCAGGGGTTAGCCGCCTATACGACTTGCTGGCAAAGTACATACAAGGCACGCAAGTACAGCCTTACGGCACTGGGGGAACTCAGATGATGGCCCAAGGCGGCCTTGCTAGTGTAGCTCCTCAAGGCATGTACTTAGGTGGGCCTACTGACGGTATGGCGGATAAAATCCCTGCCACAATAGATAATAGACAACCTGCGGCCTTAAGCGACGGAGAGTTTGTAGTCCCTGCTGACGTAGTTAGTCATTTGGGTAACGGTAATTCAGATGCCGGAGCGCAGCAGCTATACAGCATGATGGAAAGGGTGCGTAAAGCACGCACAGGCAACCCCGAACAAGGGCGTCAAATAGACCCCAATAAATATCTAGGGTAGGAAAGACCATGGCAGATCAATACGTAGACCCATCCGCAGGGCAAAAAACGGGCCAACAGGAATCTTTGTCTTCTTGGGCCGCTCCCTATGTAACAAGCATGCTGGGTAAGGGAGAAGCTTTATCTAATACGCCTTATCAGGCATACACCGGACCCCTCACTGCGGGACAATCTGGGTTGCAGACACAAGCCTTCCAAGGACTAGGTGCGCTCAATGTGCCTACTGCCCAGATGGGTGGGTTTGCTCCTACTAGCTTTACCGCAGGGGCTACAGCTCAGGACTACATGAGTCCTTATTTACAGGCTTCTCTTGAGCCGCAGATAGCAGAAGCCCAGCGCCAAGCACAGATACAACAAGTGCAAAACGCCTCTCGACTAGGTAAGGCCGGTGCGTTTGGTGGGTCTCGTCAAGCTATTATGGAGTCCGAAGGGCAGCGCAACCTGCTTAGGAACCTAGCTGATATCACAGGTAAGGGTTATCAACAAGCCTATACTCAGGGTCTTGGACAGTTTAATATCGAGCAAGATCGTGCTCAGCAGGCCCAAGATTTAACTAACAGATACGGGTTAGCTGCACTAGGTGCACAGCAAGAAGCAGGGGGAGTACAACGCGGCATAGAGCAGCAAGGCATTGCCGCAGACCTTGCTCAGTTCCAAGAGGAACGTGATTATCCGTTCAAGCAAGTACAATATCAGCAGTCTCTACTTCAGGGGTTGCCTATTGAAGCGATGTCTTACGACATTACTGAGCCTGCCGCGTGGACGCAAGTTCTTGGTGGCGCTGGTGCTCTTACTGGGCTTGCTAGCGATTTATTTAGGAACCCCGATACGGGCAAATGGTTCTGGGAATAGGAATTTAGACATGGCATACGGCATAGATAATATCATCCAGCAAACAGCGGACGCCTACCGGTCTAATCCCGGCCAGCTCCAACAAAAGTACGCGGCTGAGAAGCAGCTAATAGACTTGCTCGCCTTAGAAAAAATTAGGTCGCAGCAACAAGCTATCGCTAACGACATGATGGCTAAGGTTCAAGTCCCTCCAGCTACGGTGAAAGACCAAGTTGAAGGCGAAGTCCTTAACAACGAGCGTCAGATGATGGCTCAACGTGCGCAACAGGGCGGTCAACAGCTTGCCCTTAACCAACAGCGTGCGGCTCAGGCTCGTGGCATTCCTACTCAATCTGCTCCTAATATGGCTCGTATGATGCAGGGTGGTATTGTCGGTTACGCAGAAGGCGGGGATGTCCAACAGCAAGACCCAATGCAGGCGCAATTAGAGCGCTTTATGCAGCTACAAGAACTTTATAATGCAAGGCAGGCGGCGGGTGCGACGGAAGAAGAACTTGCACGTATCCAAGCAGATATAGATAGCTACAGCAGCGTCAGTTCGCCAAGCTATAACATATTCAGAGAGTCTGCCAAAGCCCGTGGTGAATATGACGAAAACGAAGGTTTTGCTCGTGGTGGGGAGATTGAAGGTGCGCCTGTAGGCGGCGATGTAGTTCAGCGTGCTATGGCGTTGGAAGGGATTACCGATCCTGCACTTGCTTCGTTGATTCTTTCTCTATACCAGCAAGAAACTTCGGGTGGCCGTAATGTCCGCACTTCACCTGCGGGTGCTCGTGGCGCGTTACAGATTATGCCTGCTACCTTTGACGAGATGTCTCGTGGCGAACTGGATATGGATAATGAGCTAGATTTAGCCCGTGCCGGTATTCGTTACGCAAAGGAATCTTTTGAAGCTGCTGGAGGTGACCCTCGTTTAGCCGCTGCCCGTTACTTCGGTGGTCCGGGTGGTATGCGTGCATTAGCTCGTGGTGAGGAAGGTGCTTCTGATGTGCTTGGTAAGAACGTAAGAGACTACGCAGAAGATATTGTAGCTCGTATGAAGGAAGATCGGGCTGAAATGCGCCCCTCTATGCCTGAGCGTGAAACTGAATCTGCGGGTATAGCGCAACTCATGGCTGAAGCAGAACGCCCAGAGCCAATGCCAGCTCGTATGCCAGAGCCTGAGATGCCTAAAGTACCTACAATGCCTTTGCCTAGGCGTCGTCGTAAAGAAGATACCGGTATAGCTTCTGCGGCTGACCCTGCGGTTCGTTACTTACAGGGTGTTGGTCGTTCTCAAGACGACGCTGCCGAGCGTAGCGCACAAGGTGGCCTGAGCTATATCAAGGCCCTAGCCGATGCAGAAGCTGCACAAAAAGCAAATGCTCTACGTTACTTACAGCAAGCGGGTAAGTTCCAAGGAATGCAGCGTGACACCATGGGTATGCTAGAAGACGTAGACCCTGCGGCTAATGTTAAAGGTTATGCGGCGGGTGATCTAGTAGAAGCAGATGATGAGCTTTATACCCCTACTATGTCGGACGTTATCGCTGTTGAGAAGGCAAAGAGAGCCTTACTTGAAGCGGGTAAGCCTAAAGAGACAATCAGAGAACAAGGCAAAATAGACGTGCGTGAGGGGGAAAGTTATTCACAAGCCCTCCGACGTAGGGACCAAGAGCGAGCCAGTGCTACGCTAGCAGAAATGTTTCCCCCAAGAGAAGCCGAACCATCCGAGATGTACGCACCAAACCTAGCGGACGTTGCTAGAGTAAGTGATGCTCAATCAAGGCTGAGGAAAATTTCTGAGTTAAATGCACAGCTAGAAAACGAAGGGCGTCAGTTTAAACGCGATGCTATTCAGGCGGAGATAGACGCCTTAAACGCCCCAATGAGAGAAGAAGTTTCTGCGCCACCTGCCGTTACCACAAGGGGCGCAACAGAAACTCGTGCAGAACCTACTAGTCCTTTAGAGTATTTGCAGCAAATGGGTGCTGACCAACAAGTCGCAGGGATGATGGAAGACATCTATAACCCTAACCGCAACCCACAAACCGCTGAGCAGCCTAAGAGCCGTTATGAGGAACTTAAGCAGAAATACGAGCAAGAGTACGCTCGGTCGCAACGCCCAGATAAATTAGACACCATTGCTACGTTCTTGCAAGGTATCGGGCAAAGCCGAGGCACTAACTTAGGACAGGCCCTTATTGGCGGTGGCTCTGCATTAAGTAACGAGCGAACTAATCGTCGTATGCAAGAGCAAAAAGCGCTAGAAAACTTGCTAGGTTTGGAGTCAAAAGAGTTACAATCCTCACAGGATTTAGAGGCAGCACTCGCTAGAGCCGCAGCTTCGGGTTCAGGTCGAGGCGGTCTCACTCAAAACCAAGCTTTAGAGCAGATGAGAAAGGTTAGAGAAGACTTAATCAACATGGGTGAGGAAGACAGAATACGAGCTGAAGTTGAAGGAAGGCTCGGTACTGGTAACCGTGAGCAAGTCGAGGCTGAAGTAGCTAGGTTGTTCAAGGATAGAGTCGATGAAGAGTTTGCTAACGCCTTAATGGCAGCCCAAAACCTTGGCTCTGCACCTACAGTAAGCAACGTAGTAGGAAGCACCGTAACTCCTACACAACAAGCAGCGGATCGAATTTTGGGTATCTAACCTATGCCAGACATTAATAAGTACGCCGATTGGATTGTTGCTAATCAAGACAAGAAAGGCTCTGAAGAGTTTGAAACAGTAGCCGCAGCGTACAAAGAAATGCGAGCGCAACCTACTGCCGAAGCTCCGACTGAATTGACTCCTGATTTTACTATGGGAGAGCAGTTCACTCGGGGTGTAGAGCGTGGGGCTATGCGTCTGGGGTCTACCTTTGCGGACATACTACCTGCTATGGCTGCCAGTGCTGTTGGTGCCGATGAGTACGCCCAACGTCAATTAGCTGAAGCTGCCCAGACCGAAGAAGAAATCGCCAGAAGACTCGCACCTCAGTACTCTAGCTACAAAGACATTGGCGGCGTCGGTGATTTTGTTGGTTACGCCACTGAGACTATCGGTGAGCAAATCCCTAACCTACTAGCCGCTATCGTACCCGGTGTTGGTGGTGGTGCCTTAGCCTCTCGCACTGCACTGTCTAGCATCGGTAAAGGGATAGCCAAAGAAGCAGCAGAAAAAGGGTTGGTTGGCACGGCGGCTAAAGATTTTCTTGCCGAGGGTCTAAAGAAGGCAGCGCCAAAAGTTGCGTCTGCTCAGTCAAAAGGCCAGTTAGGTGGAGCGTTCTTAGGCTCTTACGCACTTAACGCCCCTGAAGTATTTCAAAATATCTACCAAGAGACAGGCAGTCTTGAGCCGGGTGTAGCTGCGCTATTCTCTACTGCTTCTGCTGCGCTAGATTCTATCCTTCCTGCAAAGTTAGCTAACAGCCTAACCGGCCCCGCTAAGCTACGTTTAACAGAGAAGATACTAGAGAAATCTGGTATGGATAAAGGGTTGCTACGCTCAGTGACCGCAGGATTAGCTAGTGGAGTTGCTACAGAAGGTGTTACTGAAGGTTTGCAAGAAGGCGTAAGCATCGCCGCAGAAAGATTTGTAGACGAAAACCCCGAGCTGTTTGGTGGGAAAGACTTTGATCGCATAATTGAATCTATGATCCGTGGTGGTGTGGCGGGTGGTGGTTTTGGAACTGTGGGCGGTGCTACTTCTAGAGTACAAGAACAACGTGCTCGTGGTCAGCGACTAGCTGAAATAGAAGCGGCGCGTAAAACTAGAGACTCCATTAACGCTGAGTGGGACAAATACCTAAACCAGTTCCAAACAGCCCGTACAAATTTAGACGCAAACGTAGCAGCACAAGCAGAACAGAAAGCCGAAGAGGCTAAGAAGCAAGCGGAGGCTGACGCTAAAAAAGGTAAGCCTAGAACGACTCCACTCACTGATATAGAGAAATTTCTGGCGGAACAAGGGCTTGCACCTGCGGAGATACAGAAGCAGTTTGACAGTGAAAAAGCCGCAGAAGCGAAACGAGTTGCCGCAGACCAAAAAGACTTTGAAACTCTAGTCGCAGGTGAGCAAAGGTTGCAAGGACGTGAACTAGCTCGGCAACAGAAAGACTTTGAGCGTTTAGCGGCTACAGAACAAGCCAGACAAGCTAAAGATTTAACTGCGCTTCAAAAGCAACAACAGGCCGCGCCACAAGCAACAGCCGAAGCAGTTGTAGAACCCACAGTGCGTCAAGAAGCCCCCGTCCAAACCGCCGCCCCAACTGCAATACCCGCAGACAAGGCCGGACTACGAGGTTTTGGAAAACTATTTGGCATTGGCCCTACTGCTACTCTGTTAAGAGAAACCGGACCACTAGCCGGTAAGGACATTACTGACCCTGCTCAAGCTGCCGTAGTTAAAGAAGCACTAGAGAACTACGCCGGTAAGACTAAGATTGTCGGTGCTGCGGATAAAATCGCCGAGTACTTGGCACGTCCTGAGTTTGCCACCGCTGCTCCTGTTGAGCCTGTAATAGAAAGTGCAACTGAAACGTGGGAGCAGGACAAAGACAGACGAGAAGCTGCTGAAACGGCTAAACGTGCGGAAGATTTTGCTGCGCTACAAAAAGAGCCTGCAACTACTGCGGAGCCGGGATTCGTTAATTTCTCTCAAGCTATCGCTGAGCAAGCTAAAGCGGCGGGTTTAACCCCAGAACAATACCTTAGCCGTCAACGAGCGGCACAAGCCCAAAAGATACGTGGGGATGTTACCACTGAGCGAGCTAGACCGCCAAGGTTTAAAGACGAAGTAGAGGATGTAATAAAAAAGCGCAGTGAGAAAGGTTTCGATGAGGACGTAGCTAGAGTTGACGAGTTACTTGCGTCACTACAAGACCGTGCGCGAACTAATGCAGAGATAGAAATACTTCAGGCTAAGCGCATAGCAGAGCGCGTGGAGGCTGTTGAAAAAGAAGAGATAGACTTAGTAGCCGACGAGACTCAGGCATTGCTCAATTTACCATTGTTGCTCACCGAGTTTAGAAGTCTAGTTAGGCAGCAGAAGAGTCCCGCCGCTGCTAAAAAACTTGTGCCTAGTATAACTGAAGGTGCAACCCGCATAGGGTTTAAAAAAGCCGACGTCAAAGCGTTAATAGACAACGTAGCTAAAGCCCCAGATGCTGGATTTCAACAGCTAGTTAACGAGCTGAATCAGCGTGGCCGTAGAGAACAAGCTAAGATTATCCAAGAAGGCGTCATAGGTAAACTCCCTAGAAAAAGCAAATCTGAATTACAAGCAGCAAATGCCGAATTGGCAGCGAAAAGAAAGGGTGAGCAAGAGCCTGACGTACAGGCACAGGTAGAGGAAGAAGCTGCGATTAAGAAAAAAGAAGAAGCGGCTGAAGACGCTAGGTTAGCTAAGTTAAAATCAGACCTTGAAGCTAAGGGTATGCCAACCGAGGGCCTTTTTGGTCCTGTGTACAAAGGTAAGGACCTGAACGAGACGGCCGTTGCGGACCTAACTGCGGGCAGATTGAACAACACCCTGAAAGCACTGGAGGCCGATGCGTCTCCTAAGCTACGTCGTGTCCTGCAAAAGCTACGAAGCTTGAACCTAAAGACTAAGATTGTTATCGGTTCGGTAGGCACGGCTAATGCAGCGGGTTCGTATAACCCCACAACAGACACAATTACGTTAGACCCAGAAGTGGGACTTAACGAGCACACCTTACTGCACGAGACTATTCACGCTGCAATCTCTAAAGTGCTTGCCAACCCCGACTTGAAGATAACTAAGGACTTTACTAGGTTCTTTAACCAAGTCTCTAACCGGCTAGGCAACGCCTACGGCGCACAAAATATACAAGAGTTTGCGTCAGAGCTTATTTCTAACCCTGAGTTCCAAGCGCTACTGAAAGAGATCAAAGCTCCTAAGAGCCAAAGCTTGTTTAAGCGAATCATGCAGGCTATTGCTGAGTTCTTTGGATTTAAACAAAATGCGCTTGATGTGGGTACTAAGTTTGTATCAGATGCTATCGACATCTCTACTGGGGTAGAGGCAACTCCGGGTGACCAACTGTTCCTAATTGGCGGGGCTAAGATTAACTCCGTAGTGGGCGGTATCGGGCAGGCTATGCCTAAGTTTGCTGGTGAGACTATAGAGAATACTAAGAACTGGTTCTCTACTCTTAAAGACATGACGTTGAAAGAAGCAGCGTTCGGGCTACTGCGTTTAGATAATATCCGCGATATGTACGGGGACAAACTCCCTGCCCTTAAGCGCATTCTAGATGCCGTTGAAAAACGCCTTGGAGAACAAGAGCGCCGAGTAAACGAAGCAAATGAAAAGTATAAGAAGTTTCAGGCTATAGAGAAGAAGCACCCCAAGCAAACGGCTACCATGGGTGTTATGGCTCGTGATGCGCGTCTGGCTAAAGTAGATTTGGTTGACCCTAAGTTTAAACCTAGTGCGGAAAACCAAGCCGAATACAACAAGCTCAAAGCTATATACAACAACCTGCCAACTGAGGTGCAGGAAATGTACGCCACAATGCGAAGAGACTATGACAGTACCTTCAATGAGTATAAGGCTTTCCTTAAGGCGAACGTCAGTTCAGCTCTTGCTGCTAAACTAGAAGCACAGTTTGCTCGGGACATACCGATTGTTGGCTACGTACCTTTTCTTCGCTACGGTGACTTCTGGCTAGAGTACACAGATGCGAGTGGCGAGCGAGTAGTCCGAGCGTTTAGGGACACCCGTGAGCGCAAGAAAGAAATAGACAGGCTGAAAGCGCAAAACATTAACAGCACGCCTTACATGAACCTAGATCAGATCAAGTACGACCCTAATCAAGTGCCTCCTACTTCGTTTGTTGGGCAGATCATGGCTGACCTTAGTAAAGGCGGCGCGCCTCAACAGCAGTTAGATCAGGTATACCAAACGTATCTAGCATTGTTCCCTGCTACCTCTATGATGAAACGGCAGATGAAAGCGGACGAAGTCGCCGGTATGGAAACCGATATGGTTAGTGCCTACGGTGATACTATGGTGCGTTGGAGTCGGCATCTAACAAACGCTAAGTATATGCCAGAGCTGAACAAGGCGCTGTCACAGTTAGCCGAAGAGGGCAGGTTCGCAGACGATACTATACAGGCAGCCGTTAACAACGTAATGGCCCAGTCTGAGTTCCTGCGTAACCCAACGTACAACAACCTAGTAAGCGGCACTACCGCACTGAGTTACTTTGCGTACATCGCGGGTAATATCTCGTCAGCGGTAATCAACTTAACGTCCATTGCGCTTATGACTTTGCCGTTGCTTGGGGCTAGGTTTGGGTATGACGCTGCGTCTAGCGTGCTAATGAAGGCGGGTAAAACTGCACTCAACGACTGGAGCACTGGCGAATACAAAGCTCTTTACGATACGCTAATGGAGCACGGACAGCTTCAGCATACTTTGGCTCGTGAGATTCTTGAGGGTACCCGTCGTACCTCTGGCGAGTTTAGCAGCAATAAAGCTAAGGTCATGGATTTCTTGTCTATTCCTTTTGCTGCGACTGAAAAATACAACCGTGCGACTACTGCGATAGCTGCTTACGAGATGGCACTGAAAGGAAACGCTGCGCTTAATGTTAAGCCTATGAGCAAAGCAGACGCCATCCAATACGCACTTAAGACTGTCAAAGACGTGAATACTTCGGGTATGGCGGCTACTTCCCCTCGCTTTATGCAAGGTGGAGCGGGTCGAATTATGCTTACCTTTAAGTCTTTCATCTGGAACAGCGCGTATGTCGTCGCTCGGTCTTTTGTGCAAGCCACTCGGGATGCAGACCCAGATGTTAGACGTATTGCTCAGCGTCAGTTGCTTGGCTTCTACGGTATGAGCGCAGCGGTAGCAGGTGTAGGCGGCCTTCCGTTCTTTGGCGCAGCCGCAACTTTGGCGAACATGCTTAACGCGTTGATGGGTGACGATGACGAGCCTTACGATACTAAGCAGTGGACTAGAGAATTTACTGGCGAGCTTGCTTACAAAGGCCCACTGAACTACCTGACTAACCTAGAGATTGCTAACCGATCTAGCCTAGCGAATGACCTTATATTCCGAGATGACCCGCAGGGTATTTCCGAAGACGGTTACACTATGACCGCAATTAAAACGGCAGCGGGACCGGCGGGTAGTGTGCTTATGGGTGTAGAGCGCGGATTTGACTACATGCAGCGGGGCGAAGTTGTCCGTGCGGTAGAAGCTGCCTTCCCATCGTTTATCCGTAACGCGTTAAAGGGAACCAGATACTTTACTGAAGGTGCGCTTAGCTTGAAAGGTGACCCTATCGACGAGGATATTAATGCCTACAATGCAGTGATGCAGGTGTTTGGTTTTGGTCCGGCTGATTTGTCGTCTACCTACGAGCAGCGTAGTGCTGCTAAGAACTATGAGCGTAAAGTTTTGGACCGTAAGCAGCGCATACTAGATCGTTGGGAAATGGCTAGTGAGTCTGGGGATAGAGATTTTAAGGCAGAGGTTAGGAAAGAATTTAACAGCTTCCGAAAAAACTACCCGCAGCTTGTAGACGCCCGTACTTTGGACCGCTCGTTGAATGCAAGAAGGTCAGCGGAAAAAGAAATCATGCTGGGTATGCGTTGGAATAAGAGTTTGCAGCCTAAGCTAGAAGAAGAGTTCTTTAGCGGGCTAGGATAAAAAACCCCGCCGTAGCGGGGTAAAGTGAGGGCACGTAGAAAAAGGACCTAAACTACGTACTGGTTGTATTATATCAAAGTCTCCAGATACGTACACCTATTATGCCCTCCTCTATTACGACTTTCATTAGTATGTTTAATTTAAGTCGTTTGGTGGTAACCCGTATTTGTTTCTTCGCTAGCGTCGGGTTCAGGCAAGGTATGAAAATAGAATACCCTGCCTTGAACGCCTTCCAGTTTATTTCGTAGTTAACCTTCTCCACTACCATTTTCGTCATCAGCTCCGACTAGAGTACCGACATCCAAGAAGTCTTCGTTGGAACAGTCGAATATCAAGCAGTGTACCGCAGGGGCAATAACTTTCATGCCTTTAGATAAGCGCTTGTTACCTGTCTTCTGGTAGACTCCCTCGTTCTCTAGCTTTAGCAAAGTCTCTTTATAGTTAATCTGGTACGTAACGCAGTCGTCTTTGAACGGCTTTGCAGCTAAGTACAGTAGCTTAGTATCTGGCTCGTACCGCATAAGCAGACCACGGCTAGGCTCTAGTAACGGAGCGGCTTGCATCATGCCTGAAGTGCGGTTATCCACTTGGTCAGGCACTACCAGAATGCTGTGTATGTTGCGGTGTATATAGTCTGCCAATACCATACTCACGTTCTGTACAGGCGGAGCCACTTCTTTACGCAGGTCTGTAATCAACGCAATAGTCCAAGCGTAAATCTCTTTCATCGGGTAGTCTATAAGACCCAAGCGCTTAGTAGCTATTAAACCGCCCGTAATGTTAGCGGCAGCAAAGGCAGACCAGAACCGTTCGCGCTGTGTCAAACGAAGCTCCTTATCTATCTTTTTCTGTATCCCTAACGCCGTATCTATCGCTTCTTCTAGGTTACATACGAGCCATTCCGCGTATATGTCACCTGCGTGCCCAAAGTTTTGCTTGAGTACGTGGTCAAACATGTTCTTAGCTTCCTCCGCAGGGATCGCGTCACTGTAGTCTATCTTGTACTCTAGTAGGCGCATCATCTCGCCATCTGCTTGGTACTTCTTTGATGCCATCTTCTCGTAGAAAGAAGCGTTAGAACTTGCTAGGGACATTGTCGCCCATGAAGTTATGTTTGCGCGCATCTCGTTAGTCGATGCTTTTAGTCGGTCTTTACCCCGCCCTTGCGACATGCTGTATGCCAACGTAGAGAAGTCTTCGGGGCTAGTGTTAGTAAGTTCGTCTACAGTAAACGGTAGGTTATTCATTATCCCTAGGCGCATGATCTTTGCGTTAAGGGTGTCGCTCCAGTTTGAACTTAGGCGGTCAGGGTCACCGTACACGCTATTCACCATACGTAGGATCGTAGTCTTGCCTGTGCCTGAACTTGAGTGCATGACGTTTATTATGCCGCCACTCTGCCCTAGGAATTTAAATAAAGGTGCACCGAATGCGGTTAATGCGGCGAAAGCATGGCCTTCCAAACCCGGACGGTTGTATAAGTTAAATACGCTTTTCCATTCTTCCAGTGTGCCACAGGGTTGCATGTGCTCTGCTATGTGCTGAGTTGTAGAAGAAGGAGGGCTGTGGTGCACTCCATCTTTAGTTATTTCACGGTCGCCGATAATAAACTTGCTGTCCTTATCAGCCCATCCAAATTGTAGTCTCATTTGTTCTGCCTTTTTTTGCCATTGTAGGTCTTTGATTACTGTGTATAAATATTGAGTAAGTATGTCAAACTTTTTGCCAGTGCAGATCACTCCGTTACTAGCAAGCACTTTGCGTATCTCACGCGGCTCGGATAACTGGACGTTCGTAACAGTGAACTCCTTAACGCCATCCTGTGGTAAGTGCAGCTTTAGTATCACGACATCTCCCAGTACTGGGTCAGTCATTCTTTTTAGTACATACAGATCATGTTCGTACACACATATAGGTTCAGCTTCATCGTCATCTGGCATATACCATATACCGCCCGACTTGCCCCGATAGAAAGGCTCTGGGTAGGAAGGCACCGAATGCGTAACTTCTACCAACTCCCCCGCCGAATCTTCCTCTTCCTCGACAACTACATTGCCCTCTTGTGGAGCCTTTATAAGCTCCTTGCCTAGCGCGATAGGCCCAGTGATGCGGCCCCTGTGTATACAGCCTTCACAACCTCCGGGGTTATTCGACTCAAACTTATCGCAGCTATGCGGTCCGGCAATGTGTTGTATCTTCTTCTCCACCTCGTGTGGGTTATAGTCGGGATGGTCCGAAGATATTAAATGTATAGCCTTCTCCTTATCCGAGCAGAACTTAGCTACGGACAAAGCGTTAAACCATCTAGGCTCTGATAATGTTTCGCGGTTAACGTAGCAGTCTAGGAGCTGTGCGCATCCTGTGTTTTTGCTACTGCGTACCATTATCTTGGTAAAGCTAGCCTCTGTGTTATCTGCTAGCGATTGTCCCAACTTGGTCAATCGTTTCTTCTTTTCTGTTCTCTCGAAGGGTAGCTCTTTCACCCCAAGTAAATCAGAGAACTCTTTAAAGTCCACAGCCGGTGCGGGCTTTAGTACTTGTACCTTAGTAGGAGGGTCGTCTTTAAAGTTGTAAGTTCCGGGCACTCGTAGCACTCGGGCAGCTTCAAACACGGCGTTATCTGCATAGAGTTTGTGTGTGTTGCATAGGTCTCGCAACCTAGCTACAACAGGTTCCCACTTTTGGCGCGTTACTTCCTCAGTGAGTGCCCAGTACGCGTGGATACCACGGCCTGAATCAACTAGTGTGGGGTTAGGCAAGCCGACTAGCTTGCAAAAACTCATTAGCGCGTTCAGTCCCGCTTCTTGGTCGATGTATCCGTCAGGTCTACCCGTCTTAGGGTTCTCTATCGCTTTAGCTTCCCCGCAATCTATGTCTAGGAATATCGCTTTAAGCGCACGGACATTTTCTTTTACTCGACCTCCATCACCCTCTATGAACTTAGCTACCCCAAAGTAACAGTCGTAACCATCAGAAACATACTGCTCAACTAAGTCGTCAAGCTCTTCTCTAGTAGCTACAAGGTGTTGCCTCGGTGCACCTCCCTTAAGACCAAGCATTGCAAACCACCCATCGGTAGGTTGCACAGTTGATATAAGGTCAAAATCAGTCATTGGCTTTTTTCAGGGGGAATTAACCCCCCAAGATTCCTCGGTAATAAAAATTAAGTAGCTTATTGTGGTGCTAACTTATCTTCTATGTAAGCTTCTATTTGCGCTTCTAAAGATTCTTTAGGCGGGTGTACTCCACAGAACCAGTTATACACCGTCTGTCTACTCACCTTAAGCTCTGTAGCTACCGAGGTTACCGGAACATTGTGCAAAATGCACAACGCTCCTAGTTTTACCCCCAAAGAATTTTGGTTTGCTTCTTTGTTAAGCACGATCAGCCTTGCGCTGTATCCATAGCTCATATCTTAAGCATCCTCGTCGTCGAGCCATGCACTAACCACGGAAGATAAGTCTGCTTTAGGAGTAGCCTGAGCGGCTTTGTCTTCTTTAGTCTGGCGCTTAACTGGTTCAGCAGCGGCAGGTTCGTCATCTTCAGGCTCTTCGGGGCGCGGAGCAGGAGCTTCCATTACCGGAATCCTTTGCACCTTGTCTGCCTGAGCAACGGTCATCTTAGTGTAGCGCTCACAATCTGGGTCTTCTTGAGCAGTACATACCAAGTCGTACTCTTCGTCAGAGATACTGCGTAACGGAGTGAACTCTAGCTCCATAGTCTCTGCGTTGTCGTTGAACGCAATCTTAGTTACTACAGTATCTGGAGACTCGCCATTGCCGCGCAAGAAAGTAACGTAGCTTTCCCACGGATGAACATTGCCCGCGCCCTTACCAAACAAAGACTTAGCGGGGATGTTGAACTGGTAAATCTGCCCAGTCTTATCACCTTCTACCAACACTGAAATGCGGCGTTGGAATCGGCAAGCGCGTCCACCATTATCGCCTGAGCCTTTTATATTCTGTGGGCATGTTGCACACGTAGGACCCTGTGGGTCTGTGGCATTGGGGTCTGGGCGGTCACCTAAGTTAGACCAACAGTTTGGCAGGGTAGCTTCTTTGTTAGGGTCGAACTTCTCTTTGTAGAACGTACGCGAAATGCTAGGCAGTGCCCCAATGACAATCACGTTGATCTCACCGCTAACTGGGTTGCCGATCTGCTCACCGTTAATCAGGCGCTTGAACTTACCATTAGTTGTGGTTTGTATACGGCGAGTAGTGATACCACCTGTGCTTAGCGTTTGAGCTAACTTACTTGGCCCACGCTTAGTTGTAGATACTTCGGTTTGCTGTGCAAATATTGAAACTTCTTTGCTCATTGTTTGTTTCCTTTTACTTTCTTGGTTTATATACAGTTATAGTGTGGCTGCTATCGGTGTTTAACCCCATGGGCAGCAAGTCTGGGTTATCGTCCAAAAACTGCTTCATCAGGGTATTGTTTAGACGCTTCTCTAGTAAGAACAAAGCGTCGTTTTCTTTAAGGAATTGGTACATAGAGTCCCAATCGCTTGTCCAAAACCTAGTCAACGTCTTACGAGACACGGTTCCTGCGGGGGTCCTAATGCTGCTAAGCCCCATTTCGTTGCACTTGTCGAGCATGTGGTTGGTTATCATCTCTTGTTGTGCTTTAAGGTCTTTGACCCTTTCTTTGTGCTCAGCTTCCATTTCAGCAAGCTTGCTTCGTATCTTTATATAAGTAGCTACGAGAGCGTCTAGGTTAGGCTCTTCAGCCATGGTTTATCCTCTTTTTTGTATAGTGGGATAGTGAGTATAACAATACTTTGGACAAAGTCAAGACTACTCAATTATCTCTTGTCTGTATAGGTCGATTATTTTGTTATGGTTTGCGATGTTGCCTTGGAGCATGGCGTACAGCTTCCTCTCCACGTCGCTGCCTTGCACGTGCACGATGGTCATTGGGTTGTGTTGTCCCGGCCTGTTTATTCGCGCATTAGCCTGTAGGTAAGTCTCGACACTAGTCACAGGGGCGTACCAAATTATGGTATTAGCTGCGGTTAGTGTAAGTCCGTGCGATGCAGCCTGTGGCTGAATGAGTAGCACCTTTGGTTCCGGCTCGTCCTGAAACTTAGTCACGATCTCGGTACGTTTATTAACAGGGACTTTGCCGTTAATAACTTCGCAAGTGACTTTGTGTTTCTCCAAAAATACTCTTACCAGTTCTATAGTATGAGTAAATGGCACGAAGATTAGAACTTTATGCGACGACTCTTCTATTACTTCTAAAATAACATTAAGCCGATTGCTTACATCGAAGTCTATGACCTTTTTATCGTCCGAGTACACCGCACCGCCGGAAATCTGAAGCAGTTTGTTAATGCTCACCGCTGCGTTAACTGCGGTAACTGACTCCCCTGCGGCTTCGAGCATCAGCTCTTTCTTTAGCTTGTTGTAGTAAACCATTTGTTGTGTGGTTAGCGGGGCTTCCCGTTCTACGTGAGTTACTGGCGGCAAGTCTAGGCATTGGTCTTTCTCAAACCGTATTGCCGGTTGAAGCGCAGCGTGAACAGTATCCTTTGCATCCGCTTTGGGCATCCACTTGTACTGCGTTAGCTTGTACATCACCTTGTCTCGGAACTGACCGAAGTAGCGTGGAACGTTCTCGGGGTTAACCAACTTAGCTAGACCAAACGCATCTACGGGGGACTGCGCAGCGGGCGTTCCTGTCAGCATCCATAACCACTCGCTGTGTACGGATACATCGCGCAATACTTTCCAACGGTTAGTCTGTGCGTTCTTGTAGGCGTTAGCCTCATCTACTACGATAAGATCGAAACCACCTGCGATTATCTCGTCTTTAACTACGGCTAGCCCGTCAAAGTTAATAACAACAAACTCACAGCCCGCGTTTATTATTTTGCGCCTAGTCGCTGCACTACCGTGGGCAACTGAACAACTACGGTGCATAGCAAACTTAAACAGGTCTTGTTGCCATGCCGACTTCATAATAGACAGCGGACATATAACTAACACCCGTTTGATTAGCCCCAACTTCATAAGATAATCCGCAGCCCATATAACAGACGCGGTCTTGCCTGTACCTTGCTCGTTAAAGCAGAAGGCTTTCTTATATACTGTTAGGAATGACGCGGTTTCTTTCTGGTGCGCAAACGGACTGAACTTCCCTGTCCACTCATAATCCCGTTTGATTGGGGACGGCACGTCTTTAATATGTAACTTGGCTAGGGCTTGGGCTTCTTGTAACCCCCAACGCACCGCCACTTCGTTCTTCTCTAGTACAACACTTTTTTTTATGCTTTCGGTAATTAGATGTGGCCTTTTCGTTTTTATTATAAGGGCCTGTTGGTCGTCGCTTATGTGCATTAGAAAGCTATCCTCTGGTTTTGTTCTTGCGCTCGCGCGTACTGGTTTCAGATACTAAGTTCCCTTTTGAGTCGCGCTTAAAAGAACGGTTGCGGCTTGCCGTCTCTACTCTAGTACCGTCAGAGTTCTTGCCGCCTTTGTCCATTGCTTTCTTATGTGCAACATCGTTACCGTCACCCTTCTTTACCTTGCCTTCTTTCTCAGCCTTACGGCGTGCGGCATTGCGTTGGGCGCGTTTCTTCTTTTGTTCTTCAGTGCCTTGGTACTTAGCGTACTCGGCTTTGTAGTCTCTGGGCTTTCTCATTTTCGTGGCCTATGATGTTCACATGAAGTTACTGGGCA
>ERZ807291.4882-NODE-4882-length-17375-cov-5.775000_pt1 | contig 17375 bp, 14 predicted proteins | sample MGYA00521257_ERZ807291 | MGnify/ENA primary metagenome ERZ807291 (study PRJEB31413, sample SAMN03169783) | marine metagenome | biome: Marine; feature: Water; material: Subsurface seawater | place: North Sea | collected 2011-04-28 | depth 1 m m ... | reverse complement strand
CATGATACGCTAATCGCGTGGCATGGCGAGGAAAGTATTTCATATTTGTATCATCAACCAGTCCAAAATGTTTAGCAACTCCATAACAATCCGGATGATCACGATGTAGCAATATCTCAATTAAATTATCCAAGTCCCAACTTTTCTTTTGGAGAGTATTTTTTATCTGTTCGTTTACGATTTGAGAAGGTGGGGTTCCCACTTGGTTACTTTCCGTAGTACTTCGCTTTATTTTTGGAGCAGTGCTCTTGGATTCCGCTTTTTCTTTTTCAGAATTTGGCTCACTTTTATCGACTGTGGACATATCCGATTTGATTTGAGCATCTCTCTTTGGTGCCGCTTCGGGTGGCTCTTTGCTTTTGGATGTGGTCTCACTTTTTTGGTTTTCAGTGGATGCTTTCTTACTTGAAGATTCATTTTCCTTTTTCTTTTCTGAAGCTATCGAATCTTCTTTCTTGTCTGGCAACTTTTCAGTGGATGGCTTTTGGGTATCTTCTGGTTTAGAGTTCCCCGCTTTATCTGAGGGTAGGGTCTCCTTTTTCTTTACTTCCGTCTTCGTTTTATCTTCTTTTTTCTGATCCTTATCAGTGTGAGAGGATTTCTTGTCTACACTTTTTGAAGACTCGTCCTTTTTTTCTGTTTTCTCAGATTTTGAATCCTTAGAATCGGAGTTCGATTTTTTCTCATCATCTCCATCCTTGTCAGACTTGTTATCATTCGCGTCTTCGTTTTTCGCTTTTACTTTATTGAGGACCTTTTTCTTTTTCTCCGCTTCTGCTTTTGCTGTTGCTGCCATTTCCTTACGAGCAGTGATAAAAGAAACGATACAAAGGATTACAAAAACTAGTAATAGACCTGCGGATGCGAGCATGGTTGTAGACTTCAATGTTGATGCCTGAATGATTCCATAGGTTTCGCCCTTTAACCAGTTCATTTCCGAAATTGCTTTTGGTAATTGTTTCGCTACCGCAATAAATCCTACAAGACCGATCAAAACGGCGACATGCATGATATGCTTTCTTGCCTTGGGGGCAGACTCTGCTCCTTGGGCGAGAAGAATCAAAATAATTCCTATAATACCTGGAATAAATGCAGTCCAACTTTTATAAAATTCCAATGAATCTCCCGGTTTCAATTCAGGATTTGATTTAACATTCGCCCAATTAGTTGAAGTTAATGTGACAGGACCGGTATTATTTGTAAAATTTTTGTAAACAAAGCGGATAGTTGAACGATTCGTATCTGTGTTTGCTAGATCTCCCATTTCACCAGTGTCTCCATGTTTTACAAGAATATCTTGGGTATTACCTTTGGAGGATGCGTGCCAAAAAGATTTGGTTTCATAGGCAGTTGATCCATGTTCAACAGCATAATTCGCTTGTGAACGATCTTTCGCGTGTTTGAGGTTAAGCTGATGCACCATCCAAAAAGCATACTCACCTGCTGATTTGCTGGATGGGAACCCCAAGTCTACTGTCACTGAATCATTTCCGTCCGAAAGAGTGAACTCAGCATCATCTGCCAATGGTCCTGTAAGTTTTAGGGATAAACCTAAATCTTGAAGTAGAAAACCGACCAGACCTGTTAAGATTAGAAGTCCGCCGATAATAAAAGTTGGAATCTTTAGCATATATCTAAAAAATTGTTTTATGGGGCAACAGGCAAGCCTCTAAACAATGAAATGTTATCAGCTTTTTAATATGGAGGTTATAGATTCCATTGTATACTGTAACATCCATGCCGTTGTCAGTAAACCCAGAGACTATTGAGACTACCGAAACTGAACCCGAACTTGATCAGGTATGGAAGGTAATAGTACTTAATGATCCGGTAAACCTCATGAATTATGTGGTTATGGTTTTTCGGAAAGTATTTGGATATGGAGAGCAAAAAGCGATTAAGCATATGAAAGAGGTGCATGAACTAGGGAAATCAATCTTATGGACTGGTGAGCGTGAACAAGCCGAAAGCTATGTTTTTCAGCTGCAAAAGTGGCGCCTCCAAGCTGTTTTGGAAAAAGATGATTGATTTTCAAATACAGGTTGACCCTAGGATTCTTCAGGCAATTTTACCTGAACTAGAGAAAACATTTGGGAAAGCTTCCAGGACGAGTGGCGTAAGTTTTGCTTGCCCAAACCCTCTCGACGAGGATTTTGTGGAAGCTTGGGAAAGCGGATTGAAGGAAGAGTTTTTAAATGATCGTAAAGTTTTAGCAAGATTACTGAGAAATCCAAAGTTTAAGCATGGATATGTAGAGGTTCAGGATGACGAGGTTGAAGAATTATTGAGAAGTTTAACAGAATTAAGGATAACCTTACGCGAGGACTCCTTGAAGGAATTGACGGATGAAGACTTGGAGAAGGGAGAAGTTGAGTTGGAAAAAAAGAAATCTTCCGTTCGGATAGGTTATTTTGCTTATATTGTAATGGCAGAGATTCAGGAGAAACTGATTGCTGAATGTTCTTAATTTGACCGTAGAATTCTGTTGTTCGCAATTGCGATTCCACCAAGCATAGCACCCACTATTCCAATATAACCTTGGTCCGTTCCTGCAAGAAATAGATTTTTAAACAAGGTAGATCCATCTCTTGTTTTAGTTGGAGAACCGTACAGGGTGCCGTTTTCATGGCTAGTGAAGCGTTTTACAGTTTTAGGAGTGAAAGTATCACGAACTAAAATATTTTCAGAAAAAGAATTTAGTGAAAATTTGGAATTGGCTATATAATTGAGTCCATTTTTGAAAATCTTTTCCTCATAATCTCTCTTTTTTTGAATGTAAGAATCTTTAGTAAGACCATCCCATTTCTGGAAATTAGCGGGGTGAGTGATACGAAGTTTGAATTCCTTATTGTCACTATCTGACTGGTAATTTTCTGGTATGCAAATGACCCCGGAGCGTATGTCTACGTAGTCATCGGGGCATTGATAGTGAAATGTTTCTGAATCATTGAAAAAAACCACAGTTTCCTTCCAATCATAATCTTTTGGGTTCCCTTTAATAACAGCAATTGATTCAATAATAGTAAACTGACCTACTTCTGCGTTAAATTTTTTATCTTCTGGTGTCCCTAGCATTGATTCTGTCTCTATGGCACCACAGGTAGAGATTACCTGTTCAGATGTAATACTTTCTCCAGATTCCAATTCAACTTCTTCAATTCGGTCATTCTTGAAATGAAGCTTTTTGACTGAGCAGTTCATTCTTCTTTCAACTCCAAGTTCTTTTAATTTATTGCAAAGAGGATCAAGGATCGCCCGTATTCCTCTTGTAGGTCTAGCTAAGCCTTGTTTGAAAATGGCATCGAAAAGCATAACAAAGGTTGGGAAATCAATATCATTGGATCGGGCCGAGCCATAGTAACAGGTCGGACATAGAAGCATTTCAGCCAATAGGGGATCAATTCCTGAATTCTTGAGAATTTTACGAGTGGAGAGTTCTTTGGCATCGGTAGAATACGCCGGGAATTCTTCCATCATTTTCAGGAGGTTGCTGAAGGCTTCGATTGAGGATGGAAAATGCGCTTCAACTTCAGAAATAAAAAAGTCGAAGTCGTTGTTGAACTTTAATGTTTGTTCAGCAAATGATATTTTTGAAAAAGACTGGGGTTGCAGATCAAGAGACTCATATGGAATTCGTAATTGTCTGCATAATTTTAGTAGTGGAGATTTCTTTCCTGAATATTCAGAAGGAAAATTGGTAAGGGCATGTAATCCAACATCAAATTTTTTTCCACCTTTGGCGTAAAAGCTATTGAGACCACCAACTACATAATGTTTTTCTAACAATAAAACTTTTTTTCCGAACATCCCTAGTCTTGTTGCCGCAGAGAGACCAGATAGACCTGCACCTATTATTATTACATCGTAATGATTATCTTTCATTACAGTATTTGGAGACTTGTGAGGCTCTCCTAGAAGGGTAATATCCGTAGATTAGGCAGCAGCGACTGCCTCGAACTTTGGCAGAAGGTAGTTCCCACAACTTTCCAACGATTCAAGTTCGCGATACTCGGCTTCAGGAACATCTATACTATGTTGTTTTCTAAGTTCCATGACGATATCAAGGAAGTCCATCGAATCAAGATCTAGCTGATCGCGAAGGCGAACCTCAGGTTTGACATCAGATAAGTCTTCGTCTGGTGCAATTTCAGCAATGATATCAAGTACAATTTGTTCGATTTTTTCCTTAGTCATGTCAAGTAGTTAAACTTTATACCCTAACCTTTGAATTTTTTCAAGAGTAGAACTGAGTTGATTCCGAGCATTCCGAAAGAATTATTTAAAATTACATTAATTCCACCATCTTTTTTTTGTGGGTGATTTACAACAAGACCGGGCAAATGACAATTTGGGTCGAGGTTATCTAAGTTGATGGTAGCGTGAGCAATGCCATCATTAAAGGAAGGAAGGTTTCCAGCCAATTCAATTGCCCCGGCTGCACCCATTGAATGCCCAATGAAGCTTTTAGTGTTATTGATTAATGTACCTGAACCTTCACCAAATACATTTCTCACAGCTTTACACTCTTGTTCATCGCCTTGTGGCGTAGAAGTCGCGTGAGTACTAACGAGGTCTACATCGGAGGGGGTAAGTTCTGCATTGGCAAGTGCTTGTCGAATACATTCTTCCTGCCTTTCCGGATTAGGAAGGACATAATCGGTACCATCTGAGTTTATACGGTATCCCACGATCTCTGCGATAATATTGGAATTTCGAGCAAGTGCATCCTCAAGTCTCTCTAAAACATATACACAGCCCCCTTCACTTACCACAATACCATTTCGGTCGGTATCAAATGGACGGCTCGCTTTAGTCGGATCATCATGGGCGGCTAAGGCTCCTTGGCTCTTAAAACCTGCAAAAATTCCAAATGCTCGAATGCTTTCACTTACGCCGCCAGCTAATGCATGATCACATTCGCCTAAACGTAACATTTGGACGCCTTGAATAATCCCGGCATTTCCAGCTGCACAGGCTGCACCGATTGTGTAGTGTGGTCCAGTTAGTCCTAAGTTGACTGTTATTTCACCCGCAGGGTTATTCGCAACCGTTCTCGGATTGTGATGATGAGTCCAATATTTGACATCTTCATCATAGTGATCAACTAACTGGCAAACCTCTGTTTCCGTTTCAACATTTCCATGTTCAGTGATACCAAGATAAACTCCTATTCGAGAAGGATTTAATTTGTCTAGTTCAAGACCTGCGTTTTCCAGTGCTTCGTGGGCACAATAGATACCGATCCCTCCAGCTCTAGTGCCTACACGGATTTCTTTTCTGTTTTGATATTTCGATTTATCAAATTCACAGACACCTGCTGCCTGTTCCCCCATGTTCCTGACTGGAAAGTTAACCACTCCACTTTTACCCTCGAGAAGTGCTTTTCGAAAGGTAGGCAGATCGTTACCTAAAGGACATGTGAGTCCAACTCCTGTAATGACTACTCTTTGTGGGTGCATGAGAAAGAATTATGAAAAGATATATAGTTTGAATGAAGTAATCTTAGGAAAAAGGCAAGTGTGAGTAATGAGGCCAAATTTTTCAGTACCGAATCTCGAAAACATCAATTCTCTTTCTAAGGGTAGCTCTAGTAATACCAAGGAGTGCAGAGGCTTTGACTTGATTTCCTCCGCATTCTTTTAACGCTCTCTGGATGATTTCTTTTTCGACAGTTTCGATCAAATTTCGATCAGTTTTATTTCTGGCATGAGCGTATGCGATGTCAAAACTCTCATCGCAACTAATTGAGCTAGGTGCATTCGACGCAGAGCTTTGTTGGTCGTTGACAAGATTACTCTCCCCAAAATTTACCCGATTATCATTATCTTGGGAGGAATCGAGCACGGGAGGCTGTTCCGGCAAAGTATTTTCTTTTTTTGGCTCCTCGGTAAAAGAATCTAGATTTTGAATCTGTTTTTTTTCAATGTCAGAGATAAGAGATGTGGGTAAATCCTTACTTAAGATTCTTTTGCCTTTAGATATAACGGAAGCCGAGTGTAGTACATTTTCTAGCTCTCTTACATTCCCAGGCCAATCATATTTGCATAATGAATCCATTGCTTCCCTAGAAATTTCAGCAGTTCCAGTGTTTTTTTCTTTATTCAAACGCTGTAGCATGAAATCAACTAGTTCAGGGAGGTCTTCCATCCTTTCTCGTAATGCAGGAGTTTTTATACGAACAACATTGAGTCTATAATACAGATCTTCGCGAAAAGATTTTTCTTGAACCATATTTTCAAGATCCTTGTGGGTTGCAGCCAAAAGGCGGACATCCACTTTTTTCACTTTTGTTGCACCTACTCTTTGAATTTCACCTTCCTGAATTGCCCGCAAAATTTTTGTCTGGGTAGGTAATTGCATATCGCCAACTTCATCGAGGAAAAGAGTTCCACCATGGCAAAGTTCAAATTGCCCGGCTTTGGCATCGGTTGCACCCGTAAATGAACCTTTTTCATGCCCAAAAAGTTCACTTTCTATCAAGTTCTCAGGAATTGCTGCACAGTTAACTGCATGAAAAGGGGCATCCGTCCGATGGCTATGCCTGTGGATACATCTAGCTACCAGCTCTTTTCCTGTGCCGCTTTCTCCGGTAATCATAACAGTGGCTTCAGATGCAGCAACCTGCCCGACCTGTTTAAGGACCTGCTGCATTTTTTCTCCACTACCAACGATTCCTTCAGCGTAATCAGAAGAATTAAGTAATTGTTCGTAGGCATCTTCCGTATTGAGGGAATCTTTACTAGCTTTGAGTGCTTTGCCTACTAAATCTTTGAGCTTGGCTAGGTCAAAGGGTTTGAGCACATAATCGAAGGCACCATGTTTCATTGCTTCAATAGCGGTCTGCGTGGTTCCGTAGGCAGTCATTAAAATAACAAGTGATTGAGGAGCAGCGGTTCTCAAGTGTTGCAGAGTTTCGATTCCCGATATCCCGCCCATACGATTGTCTAAAAAGATTACGGTCGGGTTTTCTGCTTTCGCAGTTTCGATACCTTGTTCTCCAGAGTCAGCCGAGATAACGCGTAAAGCTTGAGCAGCTAAAACGCGATCCAAAGAGTAGCGAATTTCAGCATCGTCATCGATAATAAGTACAGTAGTTTCCAAATTTTTCACAAGAGATTTTAAATATAGTTCCTAAACTAAGGGTCTTATTAAAAAGATCAAAGAGAATGCGTTAGAATATTCTTATCATTGACGAAAATCGACGGAGCCACATAATAAGAATTTGTTGCCAGGGTAGCTCAGGTGGTTAGAGCGTCGGACTCATAACCCGAAGGTCGGCGGTTCAAGTCCGCCTCCTGGTACCAATCTTTTTAACTTAAATCCCTCGATAAATGGGCTTATTTTTTAAATAGACGATCAAACAAGCTTCTCTTCATTGTTTGGTTATTTTCTGAACGGTTTGAATCCGGAATAGTCTCGAGATTTTTTTCTAGGGTAGGTTGAATTAGGGGCGTTTTGTTTGAATCATTTAAAATAGGTTCTGGAGTATAAGGAGTTTGCACAATAAATGGTTGATTGGGACTCTGTGAAATCGGAATGGGTAACATTTCCTTAACTAAAGGCGGAGAGTTTTCCGGTTGTGGATCTACCTGTAGGGCTTTGATTTGAGAATCTGTTTTACCCACATAAGTTCTCATCACCAAATCATGTTCCGGACTAAGCCAATGACTTCCCAACCCATAGGGATCAGCTTCGGCAAATGAAAACTCACCGAACCATGCTTTGTTTTCCGTAATACGGTCACATACGATAAAATATTTAGTCCCTGCAATTTGAGGAATTTCTCCACGCATCTTAATTGTTAGCCAACCTGCACTCCTTGCGTCTAGACTTTGTGAAGCTAATTGTGTGACTATCTCATCCCGCGAAAGACTCCATTGTCCATATTTGGGACCACTGTCTGGTTTATCTGCACGAATGAAACCACTCATAGAAAGACCGTAATGTGGGGAATCAATAAGGTTTGCTTTCCCAAAAAGCAGAATTTTTGTCAGAATGCCATTTTTGGAGGCTGTATAGCTAGTCCAGTTCTTTCGAGGTACATAACTGAAGCTTGTGGTGTGCTGTTCCTTAAAAAACTCCTGAGTATGATCTAATTCTTCAACACGAACTTCAGGGTAATCAAGCGGTGAATCAATGATATTGGGTATATCACTCGAAGACGCAGTTGGGGGACTTTGTACATTTTTTTCTGTGGAATTCTCAGATTCAGAATCTCCACCGCATCCAAAAAGGTAAAGAAGTGAAAATAAATAGGAAAGATGTTTGATGGTTTTCAATTTGGGCAGGGATTATCATATTATGCAAACAACGGAAAAGCTTTCATGCAAGACTTTAACATTTAGCTCGTTTTTAATCAATGGTCTGTTAGGCAAATAATATGGACTCCTTCGCGTTTTGGCTCCCATTGATTTTTCTTTTTGCTTCGGCTCTCATTGGAACTGTTTTAAAAAGAAGGTCTAAAGATCATTGTCTTAAAAAGTTTGAAGGGTGTTGTGTATTACTTCCTTCACCTTCGGGGGAAATAGTTGAGGGTAAACTGAATGTTTTTGCCCAAGGTATTCAGGTTATTTTTCCTGAAAAAAAGAGAACAGAACTTGGTCTAATTGATTCTTATGTCCTTCATCCTACGGAAATTGATAAAATGCCTTATGTAATTAGACCTACTCCAGATACCGACACGAGAGCAGGAGTATTATGGAAAAAGGAAACGTTGAGAATACTTCATCCTAATATCTTTCAACGATCACAAAGAATCGCACTTAATTTTTACAATATGTTAAAAGATGCATTTGGACAGGCAGCTAAGTCTATCATCGGTGCCTTAAGTAAAGATTCATCCTTTTCGAAAGTAAAGGATTCAGGCAAAAGGGTGGAGGAAGTTCGTTCCGGTTTATCCGAGCTTGTACCTAATGCGTGGGAACCAATTCTCGAAAAGTATCGAGGTAGAAAGGTTGTAATTGAAAGGCAGGGACAAAATGGGAGTGTACTGGAAGCAGGCTTACTTGAAGACTATTCCTCTAAATTTCTTCTTGTTCGTGAAGTTGGATTTAAGGAGGAATCTCTTTTGAAGGAACTGAGTCGATTTAAGCAAATAGAAAGTCGGAGTTATGATGTTTTGTTTTCGAGAAAGGTCTCTATTATTCGGAATACGCTTGCTGAATAGAGCTTGATGCAATCCTCAGCTTGACCCAATGGGTTATTATGGATTAGTAATAAGATTAAGACTTCTGCATCGTTCGAGAAGTTTTATTGGTTCTTTTCCTTACTCCACTCATTAAGGGAATCTATCGACAGGCGTTTGCAGTCAGGCCGTAAATCGGAAGACTAAAGGCGTTGCGAGGGTACCCACCTGGACCTTTAAAGGTCACAGAACCAGTATGCCCGATGCACGGCGAAGGCGGAAGTCTTTTTTTATTTATGATCATAAAATCTATTGAACCGCACCTTCTTAGTTGTCCGTTACCTGAACCCGCGACTTTTCCCTTTAACGGCGGTCGCCGTACAATTTTTAAAAGAGATGCAATGGTTCTACGTGTTGTTACCAATGATAATTTAGTTGGCTATGCACCAGGTTCTGCATCTGAAAAAGTTGTAGAAATGATCAACGATAAAATTTCTCCCTTAATTTTAGGACAGGATCTATTTGATCCCGAAAATTTTGTCGAGGAAATGATTGATATTCATGGAGACGATGTATGGTCGGCAGCAGGTGCAGTTGAAATTGCTTTGTATGATTTGTGGGGCAAGGTTAATCGTTGCTCCGTAACAGAATTTTTTGGCGGTAGAAAACAGGAAAGTATTGCTTGCATTGGTAGTGCAGGCATGTATCTATCTGCAGAAGATCACGCTGCTGAAGCTTCAGCGGTTTGTGAACTTGGGTTTGAAGCTTACAAGTTTAAAACTGCGCTTGGCCCCGCGGATGATCTAAAGACTGTAGAGTTAATCAAGCAAGCAGTTGGTCCAAATGTGGGATTATGCCTCGATGCTCATGCCTGGTTTAGAATGGGAGACAAATCTTATTCTGCGGCTATTGTCGAGTTTTTAGCTGAAGCTATAGCCATTCATGGAATAACTTGGCTTGAGCAACCACTTCCAACTGAAGACCGCGAAGCCTATTCACGCCTAAAGTCCATGCATTATGTGGATATTGCAGCAGGTGCAAACGAAGAGAATTTTCTTGGTTTTCGAACTCTTTTGGGAAGGGACTGTGTTGATATAGTACAGGCAGACATAAGTCATCACGGCGGTTTTTCTGGTTTGTCTAAAATTATTGATTTTTGTGAGCGTCGCTTTTCAACTTTTGCTTTTCATAACAGTGGAACAGCCTTGGAGACTATAGTTGATGCTTTGATCGGTTCGTGCTTCCCTCGGAAAACCGCCAGATGGTTGGAGTATCCTCAATATGCGCATCGTGATAAGCGAGTTATGTATCCATTTCCGATGGCTGATGAATTGGTGCCTGATGCACCTGTTCCCGAAAAAGGCGAATTCCCTTTGCCTGATGGATATGGGTTAGGGATTGAAGTAAATGAGGAGGTCTTTACGAAGTATCCCTACCAAAAAGGACCATGGAGTAAATTTGAGAATTGAAAACCCTACCCTTGGTAAAGTGGTTGATGATGACATCAAAAGCTACCCTGTAGAAATCTGCAGAACTTAATCTGCAGTTCCTTGTAATCCAATTCCTAAGTTTTGGGATTTCTTGAGCACACTCTTTTTGTTCAACAACAAGAGTGCATCTGATTCCAAAACCGCATTTCCAATACCAGCATTTTTCATTGCCTCTAGAGTTTGTAAGCCGAATACCGGCACATCAAAACGAGTGTCTTGGTTGGGTTTACTTAGTTTTATAAAAAGGCAATTTTTTGCTCCAAAATTTCCTGCACGATCAAGCATCGCGTTGGTGCCTTCAAAAGCTTCCACTGCTAGCACGGTACCACGACTTACCACAACTCCCTGTCCCACATCTAATCTTGCATTTTCTCTCGCAATTTCAATTCCGTGATTGAGATGTTTAAGTTCAATTTTTTCCTTTCCTTTGACCATTAGGCCTTCTTCAGCTAAGTCCTCATCCATAAATGTTCGAGCGTCTAGGAGATGAACTCCAGTTTTCTGGATTTCTTCTCCAATTGCACCGAAGATAGTCTCTGCGTTTTTTCGTTCCAATCCAGCAAGTATACGGATGGCCTTGAAGTCGGGGTGTAAGCCTTTGAATAGTTTTCCCGGGGTGACTTGCCCTGCCATCACTGCATAGCCTGCTTTCATTTTTTTGAGTTCTTTGAGGAGTTTTCCTACTTGCCCTACTTTTACCGCCGACCTCTCGGTCACGGGAAAAGAAGAGACCAGTTCGGATGCAGTTTCTCCTCCAAGTTCGATCAGTCGAAGTGGGATACCAGATTTTCTTGCTCTTTCGGCAAGAAGAATGGGGTAAGTTCCTTGCCCAGCAATCAGGACGAGGGGACGGCTCGCATCAAAACTTTCGGGCAGGAAGCGGGACATGTGCTGAGGAATTATCCTTTAACCGCCAAGTTGACAAGTTTTCCTGGGACATAGATTTCTTTGACAATTTCTTTGCCTTCTAAAAAGCTTTGAACTTTTAGATCTGCTTTGGCGGCAGATAGGATTGTATCTTTATCCACATCTTTAGGGAATTGTCCTTGCCCCCGTAATTTTCCGTTTACCTGAAATACAATGGTGATTTCATCCGCTACCAAAAGTTCTTTGCGAGCGACTGGCCACGGATGATTTACAATAGAGGGTTTCCCGCCTAATTCTGACCAAAGTTCTTCAGCCAAGTGAGGAGCAAAAGGGGCAAGAAGTTGGAGTAACGACTTGATTGTGTCTAGTGAGTAAGACTCAGCTTTTTGTAAGTGATTGATGAAGATCATCATCTGAGAAATCGCAACATTGAAACGAAGATCTTCAACCGCCTCGGTTACTTTGAGTATAGTTTCGTGGAGAACCTTGAGCGTCTCCTTATTAGATTCCTCTGTGTCTTTCTGTTTATCTATGTTGTTGCATTCACGGTGAACCTTGCGAAGGAAACGATGAACGCCTTCGATTCCTTTTTCGCTCCATGGTTTTACTGCTTCTAAAGGCCCTAGAAACATTTCGAAAAGTCGAAGGGAGTCAGCGCCATACGCATCGATAACCACATCAGGACTGACAACATTTCCCACACTTTTTGACATTTTGTTTCCATCTTCTCCAAGGATTAAGCCTTGATGGAAAAGCTTTTTATAAGGTTCAGGGTTTTTTAATACGCCTTCATCGTGGAGAAATCGATGCCAAAAACGAGCATAGAGAAGGTGAAGCACGGCATGCTCGGCACCTCCGATATAAAAGTCTGGGCTTCCCCAGTATGCTTCCTTTTGGGGATCGACAAGATTTTCGGAATTAGTTGGATCAAGATATCGAAGGTGGTACCAGCAAGATCCGGCCCATTGAGGCATGGTATTTGTTTCCCGGGTAGCAGAGACCCAATTATCGCCATCGGGTTTAGGCTGGTCACGGGAGATCGATCTTCCTGATTCCAAATCAAACCAAATATCTAGCCATTCTGTAATTGTGGCCAGTGGGCTTTCACCAGTTCCAGCAGGTTGATAATTTTCGACTTCTGGAAGTTTTAGAGGAAGTTCACTGGCGGGTAGGGGCAGGGCATACCAAGTTTTACCATCCTTGTCTGAGGTGACGGCTTCTTGGGGAAGTGAATCTTTGATAATTCCTTCCGTAGCTTTTGCTTTTTTAAAATCTTCCAAAGATACCCAGACCAAAGGAATCGGTTCACCCCAATACCTTTGCCGCGAAAAAATCCAGTCTCGTAATTTATAATTAACTGCACCTTTGCCCACTGATTTTGCTTCGAGGTCAGCGATGATCTTCACTTTACAATCATTCGCATCAAGTCCGTTGTATTCTCCAGAGTTAACCATAGTACCCTGACCAGAATAGGGGAGTTTGCTTTCATCACTCTTTGGATTGGTAATTACTCGGGTAATTGGAATGTTAAACTTTTCCGCAAATTCGTAATCTCTTTCATCGTGAGCGGGAACGGCCATTATCGCTCCCGTCCCATAGCTGATAAGAACATAGTCAGCAACCCATACAGGAATCTTTTCTTCATTGATTGGATTGATGCAATAACTTCCGGTAAATACGCCGGATTTGTCTTTTGCTAGATCGGTACGGTCTAGATCACTCTTCTTAGCGGCTGTCTCAGTGTAGCTTTTTACCTCTTCCACTTTTTCTTCAACTACCAGTTTTTCAAGCAGGGGATGCTCTGGAGCAACGACCATATAAGTTGCACCGAATAGAGTATCTGGTCGAGTAGTGTAAACCTTCAACTTGTCATCCGACCCATCTACTTGAAACTGAACTTCAGCACCTTCAGACCTGCCTATCCATGCCTTTTGCTGTCGCTTGGTTGAGTCAGGCCAATCTAAGTCGTTCAACCCCTCGAGTAATTTTTCTGCGTAGGCGGTAATTCGAAGAACAACCTGCCGGAGATTTCTTCGCTCGACCGGGTGAGAGCCTACTTCTGATTTACCTTCTACTACTTCTTCATTGGCAAGGACAGCTTTCAGGTTCGGGCACCACCAAACAGGCTTCTCGTCAACATAAGCCAAACCTCGCTGGAACAGTTTAAGGAATATCCATTGAGTCCATTGGTAATAACCTGGGTCAGTGGTATTGATTTCTCGATTCCAATCAATGGCAAAACCAATACTTTTGATTTGCCGGCGGAAATTATCAACATTGGTTTGGGTAGTAATAGATGGGTGAGTGCCGGTTTTAATGGCATATTGTTCGGCTGGAAGACCAAAGGCATCCCATCCCATAGGGTGCAAGACATTAAAACCACACGATTTCTTATATCGAGCAAGGATATCGGAAGCAACATAGCCTTCGGGGTGTCCAATATGCAATCCTGCACCTGATGGGTATGGGAACATATCCAAGGCGTAATATTTTGGTTTTTCTGATTGATCTTCCGCAAGAAAGGTCTTTTCGCGTTCCCAGTACTCCTGCCATTTTTTTTCTATGGAGGTGAAATCGTATTCTTTTTCGTCTTCTGCCATGTTTTTAATAAATTCACAATGAAGACTTTCTTTGCATTTGGCAAAAGCAAAGCCTTTAATTCCTATGACTTAGGGCAATAAAGATTTTTTTCTTTTGGAAGAGTTTTGTTCTTCGATCATTTTTTTAATGACATGCATTTCTTTGGACAGTTTTTCCATTTGTTCATGGAGGTCATGCATACTGTCACGTATTGGTTCGGGATTCTTATTCCTACGATTCATTTCCTCCCTAATCGAAATTTCTTTGTTGGATTCATCCATACTATTCATGATGACACCGATGACCAAGTTTAGTACGATCATGGTTCCGATAAGGACAAAGCTTACAAAAAATATTGCTGCTCCAACCGGAGATGCAGAGGGAACTGCTTGCCAAGATAATAGATCAGCATGAGAGTAACCATAGGCATCTGCACCATACATGTTGATGTACATCACATCGGTCCAATCCTCCAGTGTGACCACTCGAAATAGGGTAAGAATAGAGGTTTGAAGGTTCCGAAAATGAATGGGGTCATTTTCCCCATAAAAAAATACAGCTAAGGTTCCATAGATATAGAAAAGAAGAAATAGAAGGATGCTCACATAAAACATGGAAGGAAGACTTTTCAGTAAGCAGGTAACTAATAATTGAAGTTTGGGGATAGCCGTAACCAAGCGCAGTACTCGAAGAATTCGGGCCAACCTAAGGACCGGCAGAAATTCACCACCAAAGTCTAGCAGTGGTTCAAGTAGGCATGCAGTAACGATTAAAAAATCAAATATATTCCAAGGATTTTTAAAGTAATCAAATGGTCTTCTCCCTTCTGCTAAAATTTTGATGATTACTTCTAGCAGAAAAACAATCAGAATAAACTGGTCTAATAAATTGAGAATTAGGGTATGTTCAGCAGCAAAATTTTTGTAAGTCTGAGCACCCACTACGATAGCAGCTAAGAGGATTGTGCAGATTACAAATCTTTTAAAAAAATTACTTTGGGAGATTTGAGAAAATTTTTTACTCAAGTTTTTTTGATGTTAAGTTATTAATAAAAAATAATCTTCTGCATCTGTTTTGGTTAATTAGCAAGTTTATCAAGACAATTTTTTCTGATTATGAATGATATAAAGAGGTGGCTTGCCGAAATAGCTTGTAGGCCTTTTTATATTCAATGTTTAAATTCCTATCTACCGCTATTATAATCATTGATAGGGGGAAAGAAGCCCTAAAAGTATTGTTGTAGGGGTCAGTTGTATAAGTACAACCGATACAAGTTTTGGAGGGAGGAACTTGTTTTTTGTAACCTAACTATCAAGCATATTGAGGTTAAAAAAACATGCAGGTTCAGACCAGTTTACAATCTCTTAACCATTTAAAATTAGGGAGGGTAAGGCTTGAATGATTTTTGAACAACCCAACTTTATGTTTTGGATTATATCGTAGTATCTCTCATCGGTCGTTACATCTCCATCTCGGTCATATGGATCTTCAAGGAACGGGACACTCCCAGCAGGTAAAAAGGTTCCAAAAGTTCGCACTTTTCCTCGGATAGCTTGCTTGTGAACTTTAGCGAAATCGTCGCTTTCATGATCAAGTGGAATAATGAGGTCAGCCTGTGCAATATCTGGTAAAGTAGCAAATCGAGAGTATCCTTGAAGAACATATCCTAGTTTATCTGCATAAGTTCTTAAATTACCATCAATAGGGCATTGATCGTACGCTTGTGTGACTCCCCGGGAAGAGACTCGATATTTTCCAAAGAAAGGGGACTTTCCAATTTTTTCACGAAGCACTTCTCTTGCTAAAGGTGATCTGGACATCCCTCTTTTGCTTAAAAAAAGAATAGTGAAGGCGTCCCCGGTTTGGTAACGATGATTCAAGTCCATCGGATGGATGTCTGAAACCGGTTTGTTACCCGGAGTAGACGAATTCTTAAGTGGGGAGGAAACCTTCTCTCCGATTGGGAAATTCGGAAAAAGAGGAGTGAAATTTCTTTTTTGTTTATTTGTCATGTTACCGCCAAGATTGTGACTAATTATGTTATACTATATATCTCTATATTCAAATTTCGAGACTATAATTAAAATTTTTCCTGTGATTACCTTTAACGGGTATCTTTAAGTTTGTTACTTCTTTTGGACTTTCAATTTTTGAGTAGTAGGGCCCACAATCTCAACAAAATTCCCATCTGGGTCTTTAAGCATTAGGAGGCAAACATCTTGAGGAAGACCTTTGGGCAATATTTGAGGACTCTTTGCATAAGCTTTGTATCCATATTTTTTTGCATTAGAAAGAATCTGATCTACATTATTTACAAAAATCGTAATATATGAGAATCCAGATAGCGTGTGAATGTAAGGTTGCTGCACTTTTCTAACCGGATTTTTTGAAGCAACCTCCATAAGCTTTAGTTTTGTAGCGTTTTTATCATTTCCAAGAGTGAGCACATGAATTGAAAGAGAAGCACCATCAGTGAGACCGACTTTCTTAGGGAAATCTCCATCTACTACAAATCCACTTCTCTCAGTGAACCCTACAACCTGCTTGTAAAATTTGAGGGATTTTTCAATGTCTGTTACAACAACGCCTAAATCAATAGTCTTGGAAGAGAAATTAGTATCGGCCAAAAGCAGCGGAGAAATAAAAAGTGCGATGTGAAGAAGGAGAGTTTTCATATAAGTAATAAATTTTTTGATTTAATTCTGCTTTTGATTATCAGAGTCGCAAGAAAAAGGTTCAAACTTTTACATTTATTTCTTGATGGAAACTTACTGGGCTGATGAAAGTAAAGGCATGAAATCACTCATTTTTTCTTTTGCTATCTTTTTTCAGGTTGTAAACTTACATGCAGATAAAAGTAAAGTTAATGTAGTTCTAATTTTTGCTGATGACCAAGGTTATGGTGATTTGGGGTGTTTTGGTTCAGAAAAAATCAATACTCCAAACATCGACCTTATGGCAAAAGAGGGGCGCAAATTTACGAGTTTTATGGTTGCTTCACCAGTTTGTACGCCATCGCGTGCAGCACTACTGACCGGTTGCTATCCGAAACGTATTGGTATGCATCAGCATGTACTCTTCCCAAGTTCAAACAAAGGATTAAATCCTAGTGAGTATACAATAGCTGATCATTTTAAATCATTAGGCTATGCTACTGCTTGTTATGGGAAGTGGCACCTTGGACATCATCCAGAAACTTTGCCCAGGCAAAACGGTTTTGATCACTATTTTGGAATTCCTTACTCTAATGACATGAATCACCCGGACAACAAGGGAAAACCTCGAGGTGGTCACGGTGGAATGGATATCCTTTG
>ERZ807291.4881-NODE-4881-length-17379-cov-12.829716_pt1 | contig 17379 bp, 14 predicted proteins | sample MGYA00521257_ERZ807291 | MGnify/ENA primary metagenome ERZ807291 (study PRJEB31413, sample SAMN03169783) | marine metagenome | biome: Marine; feature: Water; material: Subsurface seawater | place: North Sea | collected 2011-04-28 | depth 1 m m ... | reverse complement strand
TACATTTTTTTATTTATTTTTTCAGCATAATTTCTTTTGCCTGATGCAAATGTTACACCACCACCTCTCCAAATTGGACCTCTTGTTGTCCCAGCTCTTGCTCTTCCTGTGCCTTTTTGCTTCCAAGGTTTTTTTCCACCACCACGAACATCAGACCTATTTTTTTGTGAGCTATAACTTTCTCTACCATTTGAAAAATATGAAGTTATAACTTGATGGACTAGTGTTTTTTTATATTCAACACCAAAACATTTTTCTGATAAGTTTACTTTTTCATTTTTTGGTAAAATATTAATTTCCATTAGTTAGCCCCTTTCTTTCGTTTAGCTGACTGTGTTAATTCAACTAATCTTCCATTAAAACCTGGAACCGAACCTTTAACTAAAATTAATTTTTTTTCTGCATCAATTTTTACTATTTGAAGGTTTTTTCTTGTAACCATTTCATCTCCCATGTGCCCTGCCATTTTCTTACCTTTAAATACTCTTCCTGGAAATTGACATTGTCCTGTTGAGCCTGGAGTACGGTGAGAAATTGAGTTACCGTGAGTTGCGTCTTTACCTTTAAAATTATGTCTTTTGATTGTTCCTGCAAAACCTTTACCTTTAGATCTTGAGCGAACATTTACAAATGTGCCTTCTTCAAAATGTGTTGCTTCAAATTTTTGGCCCACCTCAATATTAGCTGTATCTTCAACTCTAAATTCTTTAATATTTTTTTGTGGTGGTATTTTATTTTTCTTAAAATGACCTAGATGTGGTTTTTTAACTTTATTTTCTTTTTGCTCTATGGATGATAGTTGTACTGCTGTATATCCATCAGATTTAGTATTTTTTACCATAGAAACTATATTGGTCTCTATTTTTAAAACTGTTACTGGTATTGATTGGCCATTCTCTGCGAATACCCTTGTCATACCAACTTTTTTCCCTAATAAACCTATGCTCATTTAATTCTCTTCTAAATGTAAAAATAAAAAAAAGTCCAGGTAATAAAAAACATAACCTAGACTATCTAAGTAAGTTTGCTGATTATACACTAAATATTAAGCTATAAAAGCTTAATTTAGCTTGATTTGTACGTCAACACCAGCTGCTAGGTCTAACTTCATAAGAGCATCTACTGTCTTATCCGTCGGATCTAAAATATCCATTATTCTTTTGTGCGTTCTAATTTCATATTGATCTCTAGCATCTTTATCAACATGTGGTGAGACTAATATTGTGAATCTCTCCATTTTTGTAGGCAAAGGTATTGGGCCACGAACTCTAGCTCCAGTTCTCTTAGCTGTCTCAACTATTTCCACAGCTGACTGGTCTATTAATTTATGATCAAAAGCCTTAAGTTTGATTCTAATATTTTGATTTGCCGAATTTTCAGATTTTTTAACCAATTTCTTATCCCGAGTGTTTATTTATAATGTCTTCAGCTATATTTCTTGGTGCTTCCATATACTTGGAAAACTCCATTGAATATACGGCTCTTCCTTGTGTTGCTGATCTTAAATCAGTAGCATAACCAAACATTTCTTTTAATGGAACTTCGCTTCTAATTATTTTTCCTGCAGGACTATCTTCCATTGCGCCTATTATACCTCTTCTTCTATTTAAGTCACCAACTACGTCTCCCATATAATCTTCTGGTGTAACAACTTCTACTTTCATCACGGGTTCTAACAACGCAGGGTCAGCTTTTTTTGCTCCTTCTTTAAATCCCATTGAGCCAGCAATTTTAAAAGCCATCTCGTTTGAATCCACATCATGAAATGATCCGTCATATAGTGTAACTTTAACATCTTCGACAGGATAACCAGCAATAACACCATTTAGCATTTGTTCCTGTATCCCTTTATCAACTGCGGGTATGTATTCTCTCGGAATTGCTCCACCAGTAATTTCATTAACAAATTCATAACCTGTTCCAGCTTCGTGTGGCTCTATTCTTAAATAAACATGTCCGTATTGTCCTCTACCACCACTTTGTCTTACAAATTTACTTTCTTGTTCAACTGATTTTCTTATGCATTCTCTATAAGCAACTTGAGGTGCGCCAACATTTGCCTCAACACTAAATTCTCTCTTCATTCTATCAACAATAATTTCTAAATGAAGTTCGCCCATTCCTGAAATAATTGTTTGCCCAGATTCTTCGTCTGTTTTAACTCTAAATGATGGATCTTCTTGAGCTAATTTTTGTAGCGCTATACCCATTTTTTCTTGGTCAGCTTTTGTTTTTGGCTCGACTGCAACTGCTATAACTGGCTCAGGGAATTCCATTTTTTCTAGTGTAATTAGTTTTGATGGATCACATAAAGTATCACCTGTAGTCACATCTTTTAATCCTACAGCTGCCGCTATATCTCCTGCACGAACTTCTTTAATTTCTTCTCTAGAATTTGAGTGCATTTGTAAAATTCTTCCAACTCTTTCTTTTTTACCTTTAGTTGAATTTATAATTGGAGATCCCGCTGCTAATACACCTGAATAAACTCTGAAAAAAGTCAAAGTTCCAACAAATGGGTCGGTTGCGATTTTAAATGCTAAAGCTGAAAACCCAGCTTCATCTGAAGCTTCTCTTATATCGTCTTCATCATTATCATCTGTTCCTTTGATAGGCGGAATATCTAAAGGTGACGGTAAATATCTTATAACTCCATCTAACATTGCTTGAACACCTTTATTTTTAAATGCAGATCCACATAAGGCGCAAACTATCTCGTTTGATAATGTTCTTATTCTTAAACCTTCGTATATTTCGTCTTCAGATAAGTCACCTTCGTTTAAATACTTATCCATTAGTTCCTCTGTAGCTTCTGCCGCAGCTTCGACCATCTCTTCTCTATATTTATTACATAACTCTACTAAATCTTCTGGTATAACTTTTTCTTCAAAAGTTGTACCCATATCTTCTTCGTTCCAATAAATAGCTTTCATTTTTACTAGATCAACAACACCCTTGAAATCTTCTTCTGCTCCAATTGGGATTTGTATTGCTACAGCATTTGAACCAAGTCTTTCTTTAATCTGGCTTACAACTCTCAAAAAATTAGCACCTGATCTATCCATTTTATTAACAAATACCATTCTAGGTACTTCATATTTTGCTGCTTGCCTCCAGACTGTTTCAGATTGCGGCTCTACTCCACCCACCGCGCAAAATACTGCGCAAGCTCCATCTAAAACTTTTAATGATCTTTCTACTTCAATTGTAAAATCTACATGGCCAGGCGTATCAATTATATTAATTCTGTGCTCATCAAAGGATTTATCCATACCTTTCCAAAAACAAGTTGTTGCTGCTGAGGTAATTGTAATACCTCTTTCTTGCTCTTGTTCCATCCAATCCATTGTTGCTGCACCATCATGAACCTCTCCAATTTTATGAGATAATCCTGTATAAAAAAGTACACGCTCTGATGTAGTTGTTTTACCGGCGTCAATATGTGCCATGATACCAATATTTCTATATCGATCTAAGGGAGTTTCTCTAGACATTATTTTTCCTTGGCTACCACCTGAAGTGAGAAAATGCTTTATTTGCTTCAGCCATTTTCAATGTGTCTTCACGCTTTTTCATTGCTGCCCCTTTATTTTCAGAAGCGTCTTGAATTTCGCCAGCGAGTTTGCGCATCATAGACTTTTCATTTCTTTTTCGAGCTGAATCTATCAGCCATCTCATAGCTAGTGTATTTTGTCTTGAAGCCTTTACTTCTACTGGTACTTGATAAGTTGCACCACCAACTCTTCTAGATTTAACCTCTACCTGAGGTCTAATATTTTCCAATGCTTTATTTAGAACTGATAACCCATCTTTGCTGCTGCTATTTTTTGCTAACTCATCTATAGCACTATAAATAATATTTTCAGCTACAGATTTTTTACCATGCATCATTAAAGCATTTATAAATTTAGCTAATTGCATATCTCCATATTTTGGATCTGGCAATATTTCTCTTTTTGGAACTTCTCTTCTTCTAGACATAATTATTTATTTTTTAGTTTTGGCTCTTTTAGTGCCGTATTTTGATCTTCCTTGTTTTCTACTCTCTACGCCCTGCGTATCAAGACTTCCTCGAACTATATGATATCTTACTCCTGGTAAATCCTTTACTCTTCCACCCCTTAAAAGCACCACTGAATGTTCTTGAAGATTATGACCTTCTCCACCAATATAACTTGTAACCTCAAAGCCATTTGTTAACTTTACTCGAGCAACTTTCCTTAAAGCTGAGTTCGGTTTTTTTGGTGTTGTTGTATAAACCCTTGTGCAAACTCCTCTTTTTTGAGGGCATGCTTCCAAGGCTGGCACTGTACTCTTTGCTTTTTTTATTTTTCTTGGCTTTCTTACTAACTGGTTTATTGTTGTCATATTTTTATACTTTTATAAAATTCGTTTGTGTGCGGATTGTAGGAATAGCAAGGCCTACTGTCAAGGATTATTCTACATTTGCTCCAGGTTTATCAGGAATAACCTCTGCCATTTCTTTTTGCATTATTTCTTCATTAGATTCAGTTTCAATATCATCAATTGAAACAGTTTCTTTTGAAGCAGCTCTTGATAATTTTCTTTCCTTATGGAAATCAAGTCCTGTGCCAGCAGGTATCAATCTTCCAACTACTACGTTTTCTTTTAACCCTTTTAAGTTGTCACTTGCTCCTCTTACAGCAGCTTCTGTTAACACTCTTGTAGTTTCTTGGAATGAAGCAGCAGATATAAATGACTCTGTAACTAGTGAAGCTTTAGTTATTCCTAATAATACAGGATTAAATACTATAGGCTTCTTACCTTCTTCTAAGAAATTTTTATTCTCTTCTAGAACGTTTGCTCTTTCTGCTTGCTCTCCTGGCAAGTAACTAGAATCACCAGCCTCAACAATCTCTACTTTTCTCAACATTTGTCTAACTATTACTTCAATATGTTTATCATTTATTTTTACACCTTGAAGCCTATAGACATTTTGAACCTCTGTAACAAGGTGATTGGCTAATGCAGGAATTCCAAGTAATCTTAAGATATCATGAGGTGTTAACTCACCATCAACTACAACTTCTCCTTTTTCAATACTCTCACCTTCATATATATTGATAGTTCTATATTTATGTATTAATGTTTCTGTGCTTTCTCCAACCTCATTAGTTATTACTAGTCTAAGCTTACCTTTTGTCTCCTTACCAAAGCTAACAATTCCTGAAGACTCAGCAAGTATCGCCGGCTCCTTTGGTTTTCTTGCTTCAAATAAATCTGCAACTCTAGGTAAACCACCTGTTATATCTTTTGTTTTTGTTACAGCTTGCGGAATTCTTGCGATAAAATCTCCTGCCTCAACCTTATCACCATCCGTTAGCGTAATTATTGCTCCATCAGGTAAGTTATAATCTACAACACCTTTTGAATTAGTAAGCTGAATAATTGGTTTAATGTCTTTTGCGCCACTTCTACTTTTTGAATCAATTACAATAGTTGACGAAAGGCCAGTAATTTCATCTGTTTTTCTACTCACAGTAACTCCATCTTCAAAATCAATAAGCTTTGCTTTACCAGCTTGTTCTGTGACTATAGGTCTTGTATGTGGATCCCATGTTGCTATAGTCTGGCCAGCTTCAACTTTATCTTTTTCACTCACACTTAAAGAAGCACCATAAGGAACTTTATACAATTCTTTTTGTCTTCCAGCCTCATCCACAATAGCTAATTCAGCTGATCTTGTGACAGTTACATTCGTGCCATCTTTTTTCTTAATAGTCTTAATTTTTTTAAATAAAATTTGACCAGCAGATTTCACCATGATGCTATTTGTAGCAACAGATCCACTTGCAGCACCACCAATATGGAATGTTCTCATTGTTAATTGCGTTCCTGGCTCACCAATTGATTGAGCTGCCATAACTCCAACAGACTCACCTTCATTTACTAGATGACCTCTTGCTAGATCTCGTCCATAACACATTGAACAAACACCATGTTTTAATTCACAAGTGATTGCTGTCCTAACTTTTAATTCATCGATACCTTTTCCGTCTAATTCATTAGCTATCTTTTCATCAATTAAAGTTCCTGACTTCAAGACGTAATTTTTATCAATAGGTGACGTAACATCATCTGTCAAAATTCTTCCTAAAACTCTTTCTGACAACTGAACCGTAACATCTCCACCTTCTATAATCGGTCTAATTAGTACTCCTTCTTTAGTTCCACAATCTACTTCTGAAACCACTAGGTCTTGAGCTACATCCACCAATCTTCTTGTTAGGTAGCCTGAGTTTGCAGTTTTAAGAGCCGTGTCTGCTAAACCTTTTCTAGCACCATGAGTTGATATAAAATATTGAAGAACATTTAAGCCTTCTCTAAAGTTCGCTGTAATTGGAGTTTCAATTATAGACCCATCCGGTTTAGCCATTAATCCCCTCATACCGGCAAGCTGTCTAATTTGTGCTGCAGATCCTCTAGCACCTGAGTCTGCCATCATAAAGATAGAGTTAAAAGATGGTTGTTCAACTTCTTTTCCATCAGCATTAGTTTTTATTTCTTTTCCAAGTTTGCTCATCATTGCTTTTGCAACTTGGTCATTTGTTTTAGACCAAATATCAACTACTTTATTATATCTTTCTCCTCTAGTCACAAGACCTGATTGATATTGCCCCTCTATTTCTTTAACTTCATTTTCAGCTTCATGAAGTATATTGGTTTTTGCATCTGGAATAATCATGTCATCTAAACAAAATGATACACCTGATTTTGTAGCATACTCATAACCCATATACATTAATTGATCTGCAAATATAACCGTTGCTTTTAAACCTAACACTCTGTAACAATTATCAATAGCTCCAGAGATTGATTTTTTATCCATGTTTTTATTTATCATTTCAAATGGAAGACCTTTTGGAAGTATTTTTGAGAATAAAGCTCTTCCTACAGTGGTATCTACTCTTTTAATTTTAGATTCTGTTTCTCCTGTTTCGATAACACTCATACGTACTGAAACTTTTGCATGTATATGAGCTTCACCAGAATAATATGCGCGAGAAACTTCCTCTATATTTGAGAAAATCATACCCTCGCCTTTTACATTAATATCTTCTCTAGTTAAATAATATATTCCTAAAACTATATCTTGAGAAGGCACAATTATTGGCTCCCCGTTTGCTGGCGAAAGAATATTATTTGTAGACATCATTAAAGATCTTGCTTCAAGTTGAGCTTCAACTGATAAAGGAACATGAACCGCCATTTGGTCCCCATCAAAATCAGCGTTGAATGCTGCACAAACAAGTGGATGTAATTGAATCGCTTTACCTTCAATTAATAAAGGCTCAAATGCTTGTATACCCAATCTATGAAGTGTCGGCGCTCTATTCAATAAAACTGGGTGCTCCCTTATCACTTCATCTAATATATCCCAAACTTCAGCACCTTCTTTTTCTACCAATTTTTTTGCTGCCTTAATAGTAGTAGCTAAACCCCTAGTATGAAGCTTGCTAAATATAAAAGGTTTGAATAATTCTAGAGCCATTTTTTTTGGAATACCGCATTGATGCAACATCAAAGTAGGCCCAGTAACAATAACTGATCTTCCAGAGTAATCGACTCGTTTACCTAATAAGTTTTGTCTAAATCTTCCTTGTTTACCTTTTATTAATTCTGCTAGTGATTTTAATGGTCTTTTGTTACTACCAGTAATTGCTCTTCCTCTTCTACCATTATCTAGTAAAGCGTCAACTGCTTCTTGGAGCATTCTTTTTTCATTCCTAACAATAATATCTGGCGCATTTAATTCTAATAAACGTCTCAATCTATTGTTTCTATTTATAACCCTTCTATATAAATCATTTAAATCAGAAGTAGCAAATCTACCTCCATCAAGAGGTACAAGCGGTCTTAAATCTGGCGGTAAAACTGGCAACGATCTTAAAATCATCCATTGTGGTTTGTTACCTGAACTAATAAAGTTCTCAACTAATTTTAATCTTTTTGTCAATCTTTTTATCTTTGCTTCAGATTTTGTAGACTCCAATTCTTCACGTAGCGTTATGGTTTCTTGATTTAAATCTAACGCATCTAGCATGTCTAAAATTGCTTCTGCACCCATTTTTGCTACAAACTCATCACCATATTGCTCTATAGCATCATAGTAAGTTTCGTCTGATAATAACTGTGCTTTTTCTAGATCTGTAAAACCTGGATCTATAACAACAAACGCTTCAAAGTATAATATTCTTTCTATGTCTCTAAGAGTCATATCTAACAATAAACCAATTCGTGATGGTAACGATTTTAAAAACCATATGTGAGCTACAGGGCATGCGAGCTCAATATGCCCCATCCTCTCCCTTCTTACTTTAGTTAAAGTAACTTCCACTCCACACTTTTCACAAACTACACCCCTATGCTTCAATCTTTTATATTTACCACATAGGCATTCGTAATCTTTTATAGGCCCAAATGTTTTTGCACAAAATAATCCATCTCTTTCAGGTTTAAATGTTCTGTAGTTTATTGTTTCAGGTTTTTTAACTTCTCCGAATGACCATGATCTAATCATCTCTGGTGACGCAAGACCAACTCTTATTGCATCAAAATCATCAGTATCTGTTTGCTGCTTAAAAAAACTAATTAAATCTTTCATTCGTTTTCATCCTTTGTAAGTTCTATATTAATACCCAGTGATTTGATTTCCTTCATCAAAACATTAAATGATTCCGGCATACCAGCATCTACTTTTTGAGTATCATCAACAATATTTTTATACATTTTATTTCTTCCGCTAACATCATCAGATTTAACTGTTAACATTTCTTGAAGTGTATATCCTGCTCCGTACGCCTCAAGGGCCCACACTTCCATTTCTCCAAATCTTTGCCCACCAAATTGCGCTTTTCCGCCGAGAGGCTGTTGAGTTACTAAGCTATATGGTCCTGTAGATCTTGCGTGCATCTTATCATCAACCAAATGGTTTAATTTAAGAACATTCATATACCCAACTGTTACTTCCCTATCAAAAAATTCACCTGTACGACCATCAATTAATTTTGTCTGACCAGATTCAGGAAGGTCTGCTAATTTAAGCATCTCTTTTATCTCACTCTCATTCGCGCCATCAAAAACTGGCGTAGCCATAGGAACACCACCTCTTAGATTGTTAGCAAGATCTTTAATTTCTTTATCAGAAAAATTCTTGAAGTTAGTTTTTTCGTGAGCTCCAACGCTATAAACAGTTTCTAAGAATGATCTTATAGAGCTTACAGATTTCTCATCATCAAGCATTTTACCAATTTTAATACCTAAGCCTTTGGCTGCCCAACCAAGATGTGTTTCCAACACTTGACCAACATTCATTCTTGAAGGAACCCCTAATGGGTTCAAAACAACATCAACTGGAGTTCCATCTTCCATATGAGGCATATCTTCTACAGGCACTATCATTGAAATAACACCTTTATTACCATGCCTTCCAGCCATTTTATCACCAGGCTGCAGCCTTCTTTTTACTGCCAAATAAACTTTTGTGATTTTTAAAACCCCAGGAAGTAAATCACCTCCGGCAGAAATTTTAGCTTCTTGTCTTTCTTGGGTATCTTTTAAAATATTCTTTTGTTTTGCTAGTTGCGTAAATAATTTCTCAAGCTGAACATTTATCTTTTCATCTCTTATTCTAATGTCTAACCAACTTTCTTTCTCAAGACTGCTCAAATAATCTTCCGTAACCTTATCACCTTTGCTTAAATTGTTTGGTCCTCCTTCGGAAACCTTATTAAGAATTAAATTCTTTACTCTAAATAAGATGTCATCCTCGTAAATTCGAAGCTGATCAGCAATGTCTTTTTTTACAATTTCTATTTGTTCTTTCTCTATATCAAGAGACCTTCCGTCTTTATCTATACCATCTCTTGTGTAAACTCTTACATCTATTACTGTACCTTCTATACCTGATGGAACTCTTAAAGAAGTATCTTTAACATCCGAAGCTTTTTCACCAAATATTGCTCTTAGTAATTTTTCTTCAGGGGATAATTGAGTTTCCCCCTTAGGAGTAACTTTTCCAACTAAAATATCATTTGGTTTGATTTCTGCACCAACATAAACTATTCCAGACTCATCAAGTTTACCTAATAAACTTTCACTTACATTAGGGATGTCCGCTGTAATCTCTTCCGCACCTAATTTGGTATCTCTAGTCACACAAGTTAGTTCTTCGATGTGAATAGTTGTGAACCTATCTTCTTCAACTACCCTATCAGATATTAAAATAGAGTCTTCATAGTTATATCCATTCCAAGGCATAAACGCTATCAACATATTTTGACCAAGCGCAAGCTCACCTAAATCTGTCGAAGGACCATCTGCTAAAACATCATTTTTAGCTATAACATCACCAACTTTAACTAATGGTTTTTGATTAATACATGTATTTTGATTTGATCTTGTATACTTAGTTAGATTATATATATCAACACCTGCTTCATCTGATGTTGTTTCAGCGTCATCAACTCTAACAACTATTCTTCCCGCATCAACACTGTCTACTGTACCACCTCTATTGGCAATTAAAGCTGCTTGTGAATCTCTAGCTATAGCTCTTTCCATTCCAGTTCCAACTAATGGCTTTTCAGCAATTAATGTTGGTACAGCTTGCCTCTGCATGTTTGAACCCATTAAGGCTCTGTTAGCATCATCATGCTCAAGAAATGGAATTACTGATGAAGCTACCGATACAATTTGCATTGGTGAAACATCCATATATTCAATTTTTTCTGGAGTAGACATTTCAAATTCATTTAAATGTCTGCAAGAAACGAAGTCGTCAGTAAATTTATCCTTATTATCAAGCTCCGCGTTAGCTTGAGCAATAACATATTTTGACTCATCAATAGCAGAAAGATACTCAATATCTGAAGTAACTTTAGAATTCACTACTTTTCTATATGGTGTCTCAAGAAAACCATATTTATTTGTTCTAGAAAAAACTGCAAGTGAGTTTATTAAGCCAATATTTGGCCCTTCTGGAGTCTCAATAGGGCAAACTCTTCCGTAATGAGTAGGATGAACATCTCTTACTTCAAAACCTGCTCGTTCTCTAGTTAGCCCACCGGGGCCTAACGCAGATATTCTTCTCTTATGCGTAATTTCAGATAACGGATTATTTTGATCCATAAACTGAGAAAGTTGACTAGATCCAAAAAATTCTTTTATTGCTGCCATAACAGGCTTAGCATTAATTAATTCTTGCGGCATCAAACCTTCTGATTCAGCAATTGTTAGCCTTTCTTTAACTGCTCGCTCGACTCTAACTAAACCAACTCTATAAACATTTTCTATCATTTCTCCAACAGAGCGAACCCTTCTATTTCCTAGATGATCAATATCATCAACCGTACCAAAACCATTTCTTATGTTAACAAGCTCTTTAATAACGCTTACAATATCATCTTTACTAAGTATTCCTTCTGAACTACTTTCGCTTCCAATTCTTGCATTAAATTTCATTCTGCCGACTTCAGAAAGATCATATCTATCTTCAACAAAAAATAAATTTGTAAATAAATTTTGGGCCGCATCTTTTGTTGGTGGCTCACCTGGTCTCATCATTTTATAAATTTCAACTTGCGCTTCTAATTGATTTGTTGATGGATCTATTGAAAGTGTATTCGAAATATAAGGACCGTTATCAATTTCGTTTGTAAATAAAATATCAAATTTTTCTAATTTTAATTGTTTTATTAATTCTATATTTTCAATATCAATAGTAGTGTTCATTGGTACAATGATTTCACCTGTCTCATCATCAATAATATCTTGTCCTAGTATTTTTCCATATAAATATTCTTCACTAATAGGAAGATATTCTATCTTTGCTTCTTGAAGCATTTTTACGTGTCTAGCATTAAAGATTTTACCAGGCTCTATAATTACTTTATTTTTAATTTTTAATTCATCAGATGCTATTGTTCCCTTCAATCTTTCTGGAATTAATTTTAACTTAAATAAATCTTTTTCTATTTTTACTTCATCTTTCTCAAAAAATAAATCTATTATTTCTGCTGTTTCGTAACCAAGTGCTCGTAATAAAATTGTTGCAGGTAATTTTCTTTTTCTATCAATTCTTGCAAACAAAGAATCTTTTGGATCAAACTCAAAATCTAACCATGAGCCACGATATGGTATTATTCTTGCTGAATATAATAGCTTTCCAGAAGAATGAGTTTTCCCTTTATCATGATCAAAAAATACACCGGGCGACCTATGAAGTTGAGAAACTACAACTCTCTCTGTACCATTTATAACAAAAGAACCTTTTTGGGTCATTAAAGGAATGTCGCCCATGAAGACCTCTTGCTCTTTAATATCTTTTATTTTATCTTGGTTCTCACGCTCACAGATTACCAGCCTCATTAAAACTTTTAGTGGAGCAGAATATGTTAGACCTCTAAGCTGACATTCCTTAACATTGAATACTGGCGTACCTACACTATAGTCTATGTATTCTAGTCTTACGTGACCAGAATGACTTATTATTGGAAATACAGAATGGAATGCTTTGTGGATACCAGATTTGGCTCTCTCTTCAGCATTAGATGTTGTGTTTAAAAAACCAACATAAGAATCAGTTTGTATATTAAGCATTGGAGGTATATCTATAACTTCTTTTCTTTTTCCAAAGTTTTTTCTAATTCTTTTCTTCTCTGTATATGTATATTCCATTTTTACCCTATAAGTATTGGTATTTAAAAAAATAAAAAAACTACCAGCAACCCAAGGTTACTAGCATCACCTAATTCAATTTTATAAAAAACTTTTAACTGAGCTCAACTGTTGCTCCAGCTTCCTCTAATTGTTTTTTAGCATCATCTGCTTCTTGTTTTGAAACACCTTCTTTTACAGTTATTGGTGCGCCTTCTACCATATCTTTAGCATCTTTTAATCCCAATCCAGTTACAGCTCTAACTACTTTAATAACCGAAACTTTGTTTGCGCCAAAACTACTCATTTTAATTGTGAATTCTGATTGCTCTTCAGCTGCTTCTGCAGGTGCTGCTGCTGCTGCAGGTGCTGCTGCCACTGAAGCTGCTGAAACGCCAAATTTTTCTTCCATTGCTTCTACAAGTTCTACAACATCCATAACACTCATGCTAGAAATTGACTCTAATATATCCTCTTTTGATACTGCCATTTTAATCTCCTGATTATTCTTAAATAAATTTTATTAACTTTGTTCTAGCTTAATTTTATATGCTGAAAGTGTTTGAACTAACTTCACATTCGGCGCTGATAATGTTCGTACAAATTTCTCTATTGGTAACTTCATAACTGCCATCATCATACTTATAGCTTGATCTTTATTAGGTAAGGCTGCAATTTGACTTAACTTTGCAACATCAACTAATTCACCATTTACAGCAACTACTACTGGCTTCAAAAGTTTATTATCTTTTGTAAAATCATTAACAACTTTTGCAGCAGAGCCAAGATCCTCTTTTGAAAAAGCAAAAATTAATGGTCCTTTTAAAGATGAATTCATACATTCAAAACTTGTGTCCTTAATAGCAATTTTAGCGAGGCTATTTTTAACAACTCTGACATAAACACCAAGCTCTCTTGCATTACTTCGTAATGAAGAAAGTTCTTTTACTGTCAAACCTCTATATTCAGCTGCTACTGCAGATTGTGCTGTCGATGCAATTTCGAATATTTCTTTAACTACATCTTTTTTCTCACCAATATTTAACGCCACTTTATCACTCCAACTTGTGTATACCTTTCAGTATAGTTATCTACGTAGGAAATTAAGTATTCTCATACACCTACGGTCTTTGACAGTTGTTTACTAAAACAACCTCACAAAGCCTATGTATACGAAGCCCCGTCTACTAATAGACTTGGCCCCATAGAAGAAGATAATGATATCTTCTTTAAATATTTACCTTTAGCAGAAGAAGGTTTTGCCTTAACTACTTCAGTAATTAAAGCTCTTAAATTTTCTGCTAGCATTTCTTCAGTGAATTCTACCTTGCCTATAGCACAATGTACAATCCCTGCTTTATCTGTCCTATACTGAACTTGTCCAGATTTTGCATTTTTTACTGCTTTTTCAACATCTTTTGAGACTGTTCCAACTTTAGGATTCGGCATTAAGCCTTTAGGGCCAAGTATTTGACCTAATGGACTAACAATTTTCATAGTGTCCGGTGTCGCAATCACAACATCATAGTCAAAATCACCTTTTTTAGCTAGGTCTACTAAATCTTCCATACCAACCATATCTGCGCCTGCATCTGTTGCTTTTTTTGCGTCGTCGCCTTCGCAGAATACTGCGACTTTAACCGACTTTCCTGTTCCGTTTGGTAAAACCAAAGATCCTCTGATATTTTGCTCAGATTTTTTCGCATCAATACCTAAATTAATACTTACATCTAAAGATTCTACAAATTTCACAGAAGACTTATTTTTTAAAATTTTAATAGCTTCTAGATCCTGATAAATTTTTGCAGTATCTAAATCCTTGTAACACTCTTTCATTCTTTTTGTTTTTAATTGATTCATCTATATAGACCTAATTTTTAGTTTTCAACAGTTATTCCCATACTTCTAGCACTTCCAGATATAATTTTTACAGCAGCGTCCAGATTATTGGCATTCAAATCTTCCATTTTAGCTTTAGCTATTTCTTCAACCTGTTGCAAAGTCACTGAGCCAACCTTCACAGAATTTGGCGTAGCACTTCCCTTTTCAATACCGGCAGCCTTTCTCAATAAAATTGCTGCAGGAGTTGTTTTAATAACAAAATCAAAACTTTTATCAGAATAAACTGAAATGATTACGGGAACTTTCATTCCTTTCTCAATTTTTTCAGTTCTACCGTTAAAAGATTTACAAAATTCCTGAATATTTACACCATGTTGACCTAATGCTGGACCAACTGGCGGACTAGGATTAGCTCCTCCTGCTGGAATTTGTAATTTTATATAAGCTTCTATCTCTTTTTTACCTTTTTTTGCCATTTTATTATCCTTTTTCAACCTGACTGAATTCTAACTCAACTGGAGTAGATCTGCCAAATATTTGAACAGCTACTAGCATTCTACTTTTCTCATAATTAACTTCTTCTACAACACCATTAAAATCGTTAAATGGACCATCTGTAACCCTTATAACTTCACCTGGTTCAAATAATACTTTGTGTTTAGGTTTCTCTACACCTTCTTGGATACGATTCATAATATTATCCGCTTCTAAATCACTTATTGGCGCAGGTTTATCAGTAGAGCCACCAATGAAACCTAAAACTTTAGGTGATTTTTTTACCAAATGCCATGTCGCATCGTTCATATCCATTTGGACCAAAACATATCCAGGGAAAAATTTTCTTTCACTCTTATGTTTTTGACCATCTTTCATTTCAACAACTTCTTCAGTTGGCACTAGTATTTTTCCAAAACTATCAGCCATTCCTTCCATCTCTATTCTTTCTAATAAAGACTTTTTTACCTGATTTTCATAACCAGAATAAGCGTGTACCACAAACCATTTTAACGACATACGAAATCCACCGTAGTATAAGTATTATCTATGCTAACAAAAATTTAATTCCAGCTCCAAGGAGCTTATCTAATAACCATAATAAAACAGACATTATAATAACAACCACAAAAACTATTACCGTTGTCTGAATAACTTCTGCTTTAGTTGACCAAATAACTTTCTTTAATTCTACTCTAGCATCATGCGCAAAGACTCTAAGAGTTTTGATTTTTTCAGTATTAAATACTATTACAAAATCTATTAATGTAGCCCCAACGAACCCAAGTATTCTATATATTAAAGGATACTGGTCTAAATAATAAAAAACTAAAATTGATCCGGCAAATATTATCCCTGCTAAAATCCATTTTACCAAATCATTTCTATTTTTATTTGTTTCTACTTCCAATTTATTAGCAACCATAATTCATATTCTGGCAGGCCAGGAGGGACTCGAACCCCCAACCTCCGGTTTTGGAGACCGATGCTCTACCAATTGAGCCACTGGCCTATATTTTAAAAATCAAAAAAGCGGGAGTTTAAAAGCCCGCTTATGTTTATTTGTCAAAAAAATATTATTCAATAATTTTTGATACTACTCCAGCTCCAACTGTTCTCCCGCCTTCACGGATAGCAAATTTCAAACCTTGTTCCATAGCAACTGGCGCAATTAGCTCTACTGTCATACTAACATTATCACCTGGCATTACCATTTCTGTACCTGCTGGTAATGTAGCTGCTCCTGTAACATCTGTTGTTCTAAAATAGAACTGAGGTCTGTATCCATTGAAAAATGGAGTATGTCTTCCGCCTTCATCTTTTGAAAGAATATAAACTTCACACTCATATTTTGTGTGAGGCTTTATTGATCCTGGTTTACATAAAACTTGTCCACGTTCAACTTCTTCTCTTTTTGTTCCTCTTAATAAAACACCGACGTTGTCACCAGCCTCACCTCGATCAAGAAGTTTTCTAAACATCTCAACTCCAGTACAAACTGATTTTTGTGTATCTTTAATACCTGTTATCTCAATCTCATCATTCACATTGATGATACCTCTCTCAATTCTTCCTGTTACCACTGTTCCTCTTCCAGATATTGAAAATACATCTTCTACTGGCATCAAGAAATCACCATCTGTTGCTCTCTCTGGTTGTGGAAAAAAGGTATCCATTGCTTCAACAATTTTTTCTACTGCTGGAGCACCGATATCTGAAGTATCGCCCTCTAATGCTTTAAGTGCTGATCCACTTACAAAAGGAATATTGTCACCATCAAAATCATACGAACTTAGCAATTCTCTTATTTCCATTTCTACTAGTTCAGTTAATTCAGCGTCATCAACTTGATCCGCTTTATTTAAAAATACAACTATATTTGGAACACCAACTTGACGTGCTAATAGTATATGTTCTTTTGTTTGAGGCATTGCTCCATCAGCAGCACTTACTACTAATATAGCACCGTCCATTTGAGCTGCACCTGTAATCATATTTTTTACATAGTCAGCATGTCCTGGGCAATCAACATGAGCATAATGACGATTATCAGACTCATATTCAACATGAGCTGTAGCAATTGTAATCCCTCTTTCTCTTTCTTCAGGAGCATTATCAATATCGCCGTAATCTTTAAATTCACCACCCATTTTTTCTGCCATAACTTTTGTAATAGCAGCTGTTAATGTAGTTTTACCATGATCAACGTGACCAATTGTACCCACATTCATATGTGGTTTATTTCTTTCAAATTTTGCTTTTGACATCTCTATCGCCCTCCGCGGCCTATAGTGTTTTCTTATTCATGGAGCCCATAACCGGATTTGAACCGGTGACCTCTTCCTTACCAAGGAAGTGCTCTAC
>ERZ807291.4880-NODE-4880-length-17380-cov-8.323521_pt1 | contig 17380 bp, 18 predicted proteins | sample MGYA00521257_ERZ807291 | MGnify/ENA primary metagenome ERZ807291 (study PRJEB31413, sample SAMN03169783) | marine metagenome | biome: Marine; feature: Water; material: Subsurface seawater | place: North Sea | collected 2011-04-28 | depth 1 m m ... | reverse complement strand
ATTTAAAAAAAAACGAAAGACTAATTTCTTCATTATTTTTTTACAAACGGTAAAGAATATTTCCTAGGAAACTCCCCCTCATATTGCTTCACTAAAGTTTGATTTTTTTGGTTTTTTGCAATTTACAATAACTCCATTTCCACCATCCCACATATTTATATCTGTGGCCCCTAGCTCTTTAAGAATTTTTATTGTCTTTTTTTTATTAGCATAGTTTTTGTAAACATCAATTAAGCTATCATGCGTATCTACCATAGCCCATTCATAATATTGTTTTTTATTTTTTAAGCCTAACCAAGGGTAATAAAATCTAAGTGGAAATAGCCTAAATAAAAAAAATTGTATAAATTTACTATCTTTAAAAAACCAATGAAGAGGAAATAGCAGATCTACTAAAAAAATTGATAACTTGCTTTGAATTTTTTTAGGAAGCAAATATAAAAAAGCTAGTCTATAAATATTACCTGCACCTCCAATGGGTGGTGGCAGAGATTTAAAGAATTTAAATTTATATTGATCAAAAACTAATGTTCCACCAGGCTTTAATTTATTATAAAGATCTTTAATACCTTTCCAGGGGTCAGGCGTGTGTTGAATCACATGTATACACATCACATAATCATACACATTGTCTCTAATAGGCATATTTAATATATCCGCTTGAAAAATTCTTAAATTTTTGTTGGGTGCATTATTTAAATAATTTGCCTCACAAGCTGACGAATAATCAAAACTATCAACAATGGCACCATATTTTAATAAAATTTCTGTAAACCTTCCCGCACCAGATCCTGCCTCAAGTATATATTTACCTTTAAAATTTTCTAAATTTTCATATCTTTTTACTTCACTTTCACCCATAACTTGTTTAATTTCATTTTCAGTAAGAGGGAGTTCTGTGTAAGAATCGAGCTGTATATGCCTCCATTTGTTCCATTGATAACCAAATCTATTGTTATAATTATCGTCAGTAATAAATCGAGGTATACCTCTAATTATATCTATTTTATGGTCTGAAGTTTCAAGAGTATTTTTGTTTTCTTTGTAATCTTCTTGCGTTCTATTATTATAAAAATTTATCATTTAAGATTTACCATTAAAAATTTTGATTTATAAAAACTAAAATTTAATATTAACCAGATTTAAACAATAAGGTAAAGATAAAGTTAAGGTAAATATAAAAAAATTATTTTTTTAAATTATAGAACCAATTTTCAAGTTCATCTTTACCGCTTATTAATGGAAGGTTGGAACCAGAGGGATCATTTTTTTTTATCCAACTGAATGGATCATAATACACAGATTTTTTTTTATACATAGAACCAATCAAACCTGTAGATGTAAAAGGCATTGAGATAATAATATTAGATTTTTTAATTACTCTAAATGCAGAAATATTTGAATTAATTGAAAGAGTATTCGGTCTTAAAAAAAACTTATAAAAAAAATACATATATTTTTTAAATTGTAATTTATTCTCATTCTTTCTTTTTATCACAACATGAAAACCATTTTTAATAGCAACATCATAGATATCATTATAAAATTTTTTTTGAAAATTTTTATCACAATTTTCATAGTCAAGTATTGTGTTGTTACCAATATTTTTCTTGTTATCCTCATAACCAAAAATTGTCACAGATCTTTTAGGTAATACAAAATCCATATCTATGTCAGAAAAAAAATTAGGTCCTGTAATTTGTATGTTTATCTTCTTTTTTATTTTTTGTCTTAAAAATTCTGAATTGACCTGATCCCACACAAAATAATTATTCCACATCATGTTTCTTAACCCTTCATGGTCATAATCAAAACTCAAATCGTGATTTATTCTTATTTCATTTATGCAGCCATTAATAAGAATAGTAACAGGAATATTTTTTTCTTCCATTTTATAAACCCACAATGGTTTAAAAATATTATTGGTCCACATAAATAATATTTTATTAATCTTATTTTTTTTTAATGAGCAATAAAAATTTAATTCAATTAATTCTTCAAATAAAAGTAGATTAAATTCTATTAAAGATATTTTTCTAAAGTCAGCCAATGATTTAATAAATAAAAAAATAAATTTAAAGATTTGAAAATCTTTATAAAATAGAAATTGTTCATTATTAGCCTCTGCTAGTTCATTGTTATATTGTTTGTTTTTATTTTGAGAAGAAAAGAAGACAATATTTGCATTTTTATCAATTTTACTTTTATACCAATTTACCAAATTGTATTGTGTTCTTGAATTCAAATTCATTCTACTTGTACTTATATTTCTAAAGATAGTAAATTTATCAAATGAAACTTGGGTTTTTTTGAAGAATTTAAAATAAATATATTTTATAATTATCTTAAAAAAAATATACACACCTAAAAAAAATGAATAAATCAAAAATAAATAATATAAAAATAAAGATAGAGTTTTATTAATTTTCATTCCACTTTCTTCTAGTGATTTTTGCCATTTTACTGGTAACGGAAAAATAAACTTACCACCCTTTTCATAAAAAAAAAAATAAACTAGAGTAAATTTTTGGTATAAAAGTTTTTGTCCTAAATATTGATTGAATAATTTTTTTTTAGGCACATCAAACAGTTCTTCTTCTGATGATAAAACGTTTTGGTCATACAGTTTGGAAACTTTTTCTCTATATGCGCTTAATGATTTATTTTTTCTGAGGTATTTTTTTTGTCCCTTTTTACAGTTGGAATAAAGCTGAATAAGAAAACTTTTCATTATTATTTCTTTGGTTTTAGCATACCCTTGGGTTTTCCCATCAACTTTACTTTTTGAAATTTAATTAATTCCTTTAAAGCTTTTGATTGAAAATATTCATTTTTTAATTGATTATTTTTCCACATTTCACTTTCATACCAAGTTCCTGCAAAATGCAAAAAATAATTATTTTGCAAGCTTGTTATCACTGCATCAATTATCATTTTATTAAATTTTGTCTTTAACTTATATAAAAATGGATAATAGATAGCCATTTCAAAAACCCAGATTGCTTGAAACCTATAGTCTATAAAATTAATTTGGCCAAGTTTCTGGACCTCATAATTAAAATGAGTTTGTTCTCCCCCACCCGTTACAGAATAAATATCTTGCTTATATTTAAAAAACCATTTTTTAAATATTTTATTAAATTTATTTACACTAAAAATATACAAACCTGCACAAAATTCATCTTTCTGTGGTTTAAGATTATGAATTTTATATAAATTTTTTAGGCTTATCCCAATTGCGGAGTCTAATGGATATTTTTTTGAATAATATTTATTTCTGTAATATGATATATTTTTAACAGCTTTTTCCCATGAAAAAGGTAATTTTTTTCTCAATGAAACTACAGAGATTTTGTCATTTTTATGAAAATTAAAAATATTTGGGGCCTCAGGATTTACTAAAATATCAACATCCATCATGCATACATTTTTTATATTCTTAATTTTCTTTTTTAACAAATCACCTACTAGCAACTTTTGCCATGTCGCTTTTTTCCAAAATAGTGATTTTTTTGATATTAAATCTTTTCTAAAAATTATTAATCCCAAGCCATGTTTTTCACAGTATTTTTTTACAAACGGTAAAGAATATTTGTACCAATACCTATATATTTCTTTACCAATTACTATAGAGCATATGTAATTATCTGTTTGTGATTTAATTATAACTTGCATGTTATTTTGGTGGAAATTTTAGTTTCCATTTTTTTCCTTCTTTTTTCCATAAATGTTTGGGTCTCCATGAATCTACTACATTCCAAAATTGTTTATCTGATATATTTAAATATTGTAAAAATTCTTGATAATATTTCTTAGGAAATTCTCCCTCATATTGCTTCATTAAAGCTAAACCTTCTTCTCGAGTTATATGTTTATCTCTAATTTCATGAGAAACTTCTTCAACACATCTTCCAAGACCAAACTTGATAAATCTTAAATAATAATGAAATCCATCAAATTTATCATCAAGGCTTGAATATTTTGAATATGAACCCTCTGTTCTTATTGGGTTAGCTTTAAAACCAGTGTTTTCAGCACAATAATAAAAATTCTCTTGTGGTATCCATTTTTTGAAATAGGAAAAAAAATATTTACCTTTTATTTTATTTTTTTTTAATTCCTTAAGATCTGGAGAATCATAAAAAGTTAAGTCACCCTCTGTAAAGTCACTTTTATTTAAATACCCATTATTAAGACCATACTTTAGAAGATTTTTAAAAGAAGTACCTTTAAAATGTTGTGTTAACCATTCTTCAGAAGGTTTGTAAGGTCTATCTACATATTTTGGATCACCTGCGTACTCAAGTTCACCATTTTCTCCATAAAATACTAATTCAATTCCTAATTTTGCTGCTAATTGAAATGGATAATTAATTTGTCCTAGTACAAAGACATGGAAAGCATCACCTAACTGTTCGAAACATAGTCTAGCTAATTTTTTTTGAAAGATTCCATTTGGTGTGCACAATAAGTTTGTAAACCCACTGTCAATTTTAGATTGCAAATTTTCTCTTCCAATATCAGTGTAAGACAATGGAGACCATGTTACAGTTAATGGATTCATTCCATATTTATATTTTAATTGATGTGCAACATAACCAGAATCTTTACCACCACTACTTGGAACTAAAACATCCCAATTCGCATTTTTACTTCTATGTTTATCAAGTAATCTTTTTAATTCATCGTGTCTTTTATCCCAATTTATTTCATTTTTATATTCTGCATATTTACATGCAGAACAAATACCATTTGAATCAAACATTATTCTAGGTCTTTGATTGGAAATTAAACATTTCTTACACCAAATAACTTTTTTAGGTATGTGGGAGACTTGCTGTTCTAAGTTAGACTTTTTAAATTTTTTTTGCATTTTTTAGAGTGTTACTTAACAAATTAAGACCAGCTCTACCACTTTTTTCAGGGTGAAATTGAAATCCAAATATATTTTCAGACAAAATAGATGAGCAAAACTTAAAATTTCCATATTTTGTATAACTTAAACAAACTTTTTTATCATCTGGTTCAGCATAGTACGAATGAACAAAGTAAAAATTGTCTTTATTGTTGAAGAAACTAATACTTTTCTTATTTGATTTAATCAAATTATTCCATCCAACATGTGGAATTGGTAAGTTATTTTTTTTTGGTAAAAGTTTAACTGATCCCTTAATTAAATTTAAACCATTTGTGTTTTTAAATTCTTGACCATTAGAAAATAATAATTGAAAACCAAGACATATTCCAATTATTGGTTTACCATTTTTGACGTTTTTAATCAATGTTTGATAAATATTTTTTTTTTTTAATTGAGATATTGCATATGGAAAAGAACCAACACCAGGCAAAATTATACAATCAGAATTATCTATTTCATTTTTTGAACTACTAACAACATAATTATAATCTAAGTATTTTACAGCATTTGTAATGCTATATAAATTACTAACCTCCAAATCTATAATTGAAATTTTCATATTCTGCAGTTTATTTTTTGTTTAGTCAAAAATTTTTTAAGGTTATTAATTTTTATAGACTCAATTTTTTTAGATTTAGTTTTACTCATTAAAAAATCAACATTACCTTCATCAGAATATTTTATATCTGAGTCATTATTAAATTGAAGCATGTAATTGTAATGAAATAAAGAGGAGATAGAAACACCATCACATTTAGTTTTTTTAAATAATTCTAAAACTTGCTTTTTATTTCCTGCTCCACCATGAATTACTATTGGTATATTTGTAATTTTTTCAATTTTATTAATAAAATCTAAGTCAAATCCCTTACCAGTCCCATCACTATCTACAAATGTTAGGCAAATTTCGCCAGCTCCTATTTGATTAATATTTTTTATCCAGTCTAAAACTTTTATGTTCGAAAAATTTCTACCATTATCAAAAAAACAGTAATACTCATTTTCACTTTTAATTGCTTCAATTGAAATGCATATGTTTGCTTTTCCAAATTTTTGTGATGCCTCATAAACAAAATTTGGTTTTTTCAAAGCTTGTTTATTTATAGATATTTTATCAGCTCCCACTTTTAGTAAATTATATATGTCTTTTAAATTTTTTACACCCCCACCAACACATAAGGGTATAAATATATCTTTAGAAACTTTTTCAATTAAGTTATAAAGTGAATTTCGCCCGTATAAGCTTGCAACTGTATCTTGATAATAAAGTTCATCAATATTTTCCCTATAATATAATTTTGAAAATTCATCTGGTTTACCAAGAACTCTCATACCCTCTAAATTCACACCTTTTACAAGATTGGGACCTTTTATCTCTAATTTTGATATAATTCTTTTACATTTCATTATGTATAATTAAACTTTTTTATTTTTTGTTTTTTTAAATATCTTTTGATTATAGTGAACAAAATTTTGTGATAACTATATGATTCCTCTAAATTAGCCAGATTAATTTTTTTTTTTTCTAATATTTTATTAATAAATCTTGTGGTAATTATACTTACTTTTTCATCATCTAAATTATTATTTTTATTCAAACGATTTAACTTTAGGTTTTCTAAATAAACTAAATTATTTTTAATAATATATTTTTTATTATTTATCTCAATTTTCAATAAATTTTTTTTATACTTTATGTTGTCTTCTAAAATTAATTCATTCTTATATGAATCTTTAATTTTAATTAAACCATATATATCGTGATAATTTAATCTTTTGGTGATATATTTTTTATTATTAAACTTTGTAAAATAACTAATATTTTTTGAAATACTAAAATAAAAAAATAGATCTATAAAATGTATTAAGTTTGACGCTAAACCCCACTTATAACCCGTGTAATGAATTTTAAATTTACTCTTTTTGAAGTTCTCTTTAAGTTTATTATAAAAAGAAACTTCTCTTCTTATGCAATTTACCCAGGCGTTTATTTTGTGAAGTTTGATTAACTTTATAGCCTTATTAAAAGATGTACTATCTAAAAAAACCACTTTCTCTAACAATAGTGATTTGATTTTAGTGCATTTAATTATTTTTTCTAATATATTTAATCTATTAAGAGAGTCAGTAGCAAGTATTAATAGATCTATAGTTTTTAACTCAAGAATATTTTTAACATAAATTATTTTATGTTTTATTTTTTTATTCTTTAAATAATTAGCTATATCTAAATATTTAATTTCATTTCTATCAAAAATATAAATTACTAACTTTTTTTTTACAGCTAATATTCCCTCAAGATGTCTTATGCCAATATTTCCAAGACCAACTAATAAAATTTTATATTCCAATTAAACTACCGTATAACCACCATCAGCAATAATTGCTTGTCCAGTAATATAGCTAGAGTTATCAGAAATAAGAAATTTTAAGACAGAAGCAATCTCTTTTGCATTTGCTAATCTTTTTAATGGAACATTTGCTGAAAATTTTTTTATGAATTTTGCGTTTTGGGTATTTTGCGATCCTTTAACATGTCCAAGAATTGCTCCTGGACACAAGGTATTAATTCTTATTTTTTTCTTTCCATAATATGACGCTGATTGTTTAACAAACCCAATTATTCCTGATTTAATAATAGGATAAATCATATTTAAACTCATTGAAGTTCCTTTATAATTTTCTTCATTCTGAGCAACTATTCCATAAATTGAGGATAACAAGACTATATTGCCAGGTTTATTTTTTAAAACCATTCTGTCAGCAAAAATTTTTGCTATCCAGCAATAACTATTCAAATGAATCTCTATATTTTTTTTAAAGCTTGGATATTTAATCTTTTGAAATGTGCTTTTATGCCAGTCTTTTGTAACTGGATATGAGCAATTAATCAAAATGTCTGGCTCTCCATATTTAATAAAGATATCTTTTAATTTTTTTTCATTTTTTTCCATTTTAGAACAATCAAAAATAATATTCTTTATAAAATTTTTCTTATCATTTTTTACCTTAACTAAGTCTAAAACAAAAATATTCACATCATTTTTTGAATATAAATTTAAAAATGCAGATCCAATAAGACCATTTCCACCAATTATATATATATTTTTTTTCATATTATTATTTCATAAAATGTTTAACTAATTTAAAATCTGTTAAACTATCTATATCAATAGATCTTTCGTATGGCATGATAAAAAAGCTATTATTTTTAATAAATAAACTATTTTGAGTAAGAAGAGTTTTTCTTTTCCATATATATATAGATGCATTCATATCAAATACTCTTGGTGATGATTGCCTTGTAAAAAAATTACCTTTTTTCTTTACCAGAGTGGTAGATCCATTTTTTTCTTCAACCATATTGAAATATGGGTTTTTTCTAGACTCACATACTGAAAAGAGAATTTCTTTTTTAAACTTTATTATTTTTTTAAAACTATCTTTAATATCTGAGATATTTCTCAAGGGTGATGAAACATCTAAATCCATCACATAATCAAACTTTATATTAAATTTTTTTTCAGCTTTAATTAAAGCATCTCTTATTGCCGGAATTTTAGGTGTACTTGAACTAGATAGTTTTTTTGATCTTTTTATTAAATAATCAATTTTTTTTTTATTTGAAATATTGAGAATTTTGTTGCTATCAGATGAAACTACAATTTTATTAAATAATTTTGATTTTATGGCTTGATTAATTGTATGATGTATAAGTGGTAATCCTTTTATAATTTTAATATTTTTATTTTGTAATCCTGTAGAACCACCCCTAGCACAAATAGTGCATAAAACTTTCATTTTAATGAATTATTTCTAAAACTTTAACACCTTCATTAAAGGTGCAAAAATTATTAAATTTATTATTTATCATATGTTTAATTTGTTCATTGTATGTATCTATTTTTTTAAAATGAGCAGTTTTTTTAAAATTGTTACTCGCATAATAAACCTTATTCTTAATTAGATCTGCTTCTACAGTGAATTTTTTATAATTAACTTTAATCATTCTTTTCTCTATCTTGGAAATATAGTCTAGACCAATCAATATGTTTATTTTTTTTGATTTGCAAAAAATATTTGCATAATCTTCAGTGTTTATACTAAGGTTTGAGATCCTATCTTTATACATAAATATTTTTTTTAATTTACCAAATATATATCCGGAATAGTCAATCTCATGAGAAAGATCATTCACAACGCCTCCTCCTAACTTTTTATTTGCACTGGAAGTATGAATATAACTTCTTTTACGCCAATTAGGGAGATATGAGCCACAATAAACTTCTGCATTATAAATTATATTTTTTTTAGATAAATTTTTTAGATAATTAATTATTGGATGAAACCTCATATTGTATGCAACGAATACTTTATTATTTTTTGGAATAAAATTTGTTTTTTTATTAAATACAGGTTTTTCAATAAGAATGACTTTGTTTTTAATTAATCTATCAACAGTCATCAAGTCTAATAAATGCTTACTTGTTGGTGAAGCAATTATTACGTAATCTGGATTTATACTTTTAATTTCTGAATATTTAATATGCTTTTCTTTAATATTCTTTTGAGAAGAAATAACATAATAATCTACATTAAATTTTTTTAAAGTATTGCAATGTTTTTTTCCAATTGATCCATATCCAATTACAATAAAAATTTTTCTTTTCATTATTTTATTTAATCTTTAAATTAAAAAACTCAATGTTATCAACTGATTCATAGCTAATATTCTTTTTAAGAATCCTAATAATTTTATTAATAGTATTTCCATGATAATATGGATTTGTAACTGTTCGTATATTATTTTTAAAATTTTTAAATAAAATCATATTAATTGCTGCTTTGATATTTCTTTTAGAATAATCAACATCTATAATTGATTTAGCTCTCAACCTTCCATGCTGTCGGTTGCCCACATTTATTGTCGGAACTTTTAAAGTTGGAGCCTCTATAATGCCAGAAGAAGAGTTACCTATAATAAATTTAGAATGTTTTAATAAAGATATATAATTCAAATAATTTATTGATTTAAATAATCTAATATTAGAATTATTACTTTTTGTAATAAGTTTTATAAATTTTTCACTTAAAGTATCTGCATTTGGATAAATTACAATTAATGAGATATCATTAAATTCTGACAAAACCTGCATAATATTTTTAAGCCCATTTATTCCATAGTTTTGTTCTTTTGTTTCAGGATGATAAATAAGAATAGCATATTTTTTTGCTAGATTAGTTTTAAGCTCCTTTGAGAGTAAAATCTTGTTTTTGATTTTAAGCTTCTTAATATTTGATGGACCAAGACCTCCAACTAAGTGTACATTTGAAGGATGTTTTCCAAGTTGCACCACCCTATCGTAATATTTTTTTGCAGCCACAAAGTGTATCTGAGACATTTGTGATATGCTATGCCTAAAAGAATCATCTAGTGCATTGGTGGTTGTCTCCCCTCCATGTATATGAGCTAATAATTTTCTATTTACTGTTGCAGCAATAGTACAAGCAAAAATTTCATATCTATCACCTAAAACAATTATTATTTCTGGATCAACTTTCTTAAAAATCTTATCAAACTTATTAATTGTTTTAGAAATGGTGTTTAAAATATAAGTCTCATCAAATTTCTTTTTTGAAGGTTTTTCAAAAATTTTTACAGATTTATATATTGGTATTTTATTCTTTATAATATCATTTTTAGTGAAACCAAATTGTCTTGAAAGATGTGATCCTGTTACAATAAGTTTTAAGTCAAATGTTTGATCTAACTTTAATATTAACTCTTTTAATAAACCAAAGTCAGCTCTACTACTTGTTACTACACATATTCTTTTTTTTGATATCATTAATCAATTGTTTGGTTTTTAAAATAGTTTTTTTTAGATTTTTTTCCAACAACATTAAACCAATTCTCTGCACCATTTTTATTTAATGGTCTTATGCAAAAAATATTATTTTCAGAAAAAAATTCACCTTTTTTTATATTAATTCTTGAATATATTCCTCTTCGTATAAATTTTAAATTTTTAATTTCACTGGGTGATGGTTTTTTTATTCCATTTCCAATAATAATCTCTGTATCCTTAATTTTTTTTACCATAAGGCTGAAGTCTCTTGGGTTTAAGCTGCTTTTATGATCTGGTCCTTTCATTTTGTTATTTAATGTAAAATGTTTTTCAATCACTTCAGCTCCTAATGCCACCGCAATAACTGGAATATCAATTTTATTTGTATGATCAGAATAGCCAACAGATGTCTTAAATATTTCTTTAATTGTATTCATGGATCTTAAATTACAATCTTTAGGTGGTGTTGGGTATGCTGAATTGCAATGTAGAAGAGTTATATCTGAATTTTTAGCACCACCTTTTTTTAAATATTTAATAGATTTTTTTATTTCATCAATATTAGAAGCACCAGTAGAAAGTATTGTTTTCCTATTTAAACTACCCACATATTTTAATAAATTAAGATTTGTAATTTCGCCAGAAGGTATTTTAAAATATTTACAACCAATTTTTTTTAGAAAATAAAAATCTTTTTTTGAAAACCCACTTGCCATATAATTCATTTTCTTTTTTTTAGCATAAATAAATAATTCATGGTGCTGTTTATGTGTAAGGTTTAATTTTTTTAACATTTCTAATTGAGATATTTTTTTACCTAGTGCTTTATTTTGATAATCGGCTTTAGACGATTTTTCATGTGCGATTTCGTCAATTGAATATACTTGAAATTTTGCAAACGTTGCACCAACTGATTTTGCTTTATCAATTAGTTTTTTTGCAAGCTTGAGGGAACCATTATGATTAACACCAATTTCTGCAATAATTATAGTTTTTGTTTTCATTTTATTTTTAACCATGCGTGTAACATAAAAACATTCCAAATAAGTTGAATATTTGAATTATCACCATAAAACATTTTTTCAACATAATCAGAATAAAATGTATGATTAATCAAACCTTCTCTGTTAAGGTTTCTCTTACCAAGATAAGAAATAACAGTTTTTTTTAGTTTACCTCTCATCCATATGCTTAGTGGTATGGAAAAACCATGTTTAGGAAAATTCAAATATTCTTTTGGTAAATATTTTTTTCCAATTTTTCTTAAAAGAGGTTTATAGCTAGTTTCTGACATCCGAAACTCTTCAGGGATACCATAGATGTTTTCTACAAGTTGATGGTCAAGATAAGGTGTCCTTACCTCCAGTGAATGAGCCATAGAAAATTTATCTGTTATGTATAAAAACTCATTATTTAATTGAGTTTTTATGTCAAGAAAACTTATATTTTTTTTAAAATTTTTCAAACCCATCTGATTAACCATACTAAAGAATTTATTAGGTAGTTTATTTTTATTAAAATCAAAATTTAAATATTTTTTTTTCCAGCCATCATCAGCGACATAATTTTTATTAAAAAAATAAAAAAGCTTGAATAACTTTTTATCAAATTTACCTTTAGATCCTGCAATAAATCGAAAATATCTATCATAGTTTCCAAATAATTCATCACCACCAGTTCCACTGATTGCAACTTTTGATTTTTTTGCAATTTCTTTAAAAATATACCAATTCGGAAGACCTCCTCCATAAGGTTCCCCTAAGATTTTTATCATTTCAGAAATTTTACTTAATAAATCGTCTATTTTAAGGTCAATATTTTTATGATTTGAATTAATTTTTTTGACCAAAGTATTGGCAATTTCTAATTCATTCCATTTTTCAAGTTTTTTTTGTTTAAATCCTAATGAAAATGTATTTATTCTTTCTTTTGAAATTTTATTATAGACTGAACTTAGAACTCCCGAATCTAGACCCCCAGACAATAAAAAACAAATTGGCACATCTGAAACAGTCCATAATTTTAAAGATCTTTTAATATTTTCTTCTGTAAATTCAGCCGCTTCATTTAAATTTTTAATTAAGATTCTTTTTTTTTTGAAAACGTACCATTTTATACATTTTACGTTTTTTGATTTAATATCATAAGCAACGTACTCTCCAGGATCAACCTTGTGAACGTTCTTATAAATTGTATTTTTACCATTTGTGCAACCTAAACTTAAATAGTCGCTTACAGACTCCTTGCTAATTTCAAGTTCATTACTAAAAACTTTTTTTATTGAGTTTATTTCTGAGGAAAATATAAAGTTTTTATTCTTGTAGTAGTATAGAGGTTTTATACCAAATCTATCTCTAACTAAAAAAATCTTTTTTTTTTTTTTATCATAAATACATATTGAAAACATTCCATTTAAATTATTAAGCATATTTAAACCAAATTTTTCATACATTCTTAATAAAATTTCTGTGTCAGATTTGATATTTATTTTAGGGAAATATATTTTATTTAATTCTTTATAATTATAAATTTCACCATTAAAAAAAATAATTATGTTTTTATCTTTTGATATTTTGGGTTGACTTCCATCATTTAAACCAATGATAGAAAGTCTCGTCATGGTTAATGCTATATTTTCATCTTTATCAAAATAAAAACCATTTTCATCTGGTCCACGATGTTTTATTGATAAGTTAAGTTTATTAATTGTCTTTTTTAAATCTTTTTTGTAATTTACTATGCCAGCTATACCACACATATTTTATCTTTTTACAATTGATCCCATTTTAATAAATGTGTTGTCTGGAATTTTAATATTTTCCCTTAAAATTGAACCACTACCAATAAAACAATTTTTGCCTATTCTCACACCACCATTAAGAGTCACGCCCGTTGATATATGGGAATTTTTTTCAATCTTAACGTCATGCTCAATAATACAACCTGTATTAATAACAACATTTTCATCTATCTGCACATTTCCATTAATTGTAACTGCATGCATTATAATGACTCCTTCACTTAAATAACTATTTTTTGAAATATAACTGTCTGGAGAAATAATATTTGGAAATTTATATATTTTTTTTGCTTTCAGTTTTTCATAAATTTTTAGTCGAGCCTTGAGATTATAAATACTAGCAAAAGAAATGTGAATATTCTTTGAAATTTTATTTTGTTTAATAAAAACTGAACTTTTTTTTACATTTATATTTAATATTTTTTTTTTAGTGGGGTTGTCATCAAGTATTAAGTCTATTTTAAATTTCTTTGAAGAATTAATTACGTCTATTACTGAATTAGAATGTCCACCAGACCCATAAAGAATAATTTTTTTTTTCATACAATATATTTATCATCTTTTAGCATATTTTTTATTTGCTTTTGTATATTAATACTTTTTAGTCCAAGTTTTTTCTTAAGCTTTTTATTGGAGAGTGTCATATCTCGAGGCCTTTTTACTAATTTTTTGTTTAATAAAAACTTTGATTTAATAATGAATTTATTATTTAATTTAAATACAGACGCAATTTTAATAGCGAATTCAAATTTAGATATTTTTTCATCTGAAACCAGATTAAATATGCCTTTAGATTTTAATTTAATAAGATTAATCATATATGTGTTTAAACTTTTCAAATATAGTGGGTTAAAATATATATCGTCAAAAACATTTATCTTAATATTTTTTTTTATATTAAAAATGATCCAGTCACTAAATGATTTCCTGTACTTTGTTCCATATCCAAAAAAATTTGTCCGAATAACTAATGAGTCTAAATTATCATTTAATACTGCTTTTTCTGCAGTTGACTTGGTGTATCCATAATAGTTACAAGGGTTACTTTTTAATAATTCACCCTTAAAAGACTTATTTTTATTAAATATTTGATCTGTTGAAATAAATACAAACTTTATTTTATTTATATTGCAGAATTTATTGAGTAGCTTTGTTAAACTTACATTTGTCTTAAAACATTTTTTTTTATTTTTTTGGCAATCCTCTATATTAGTCATCGCTGCTGCATGAATAATTGTATCAATTTTATTTTTTTTACAAAATAAATCTATTTTTCTTAAATCAAAAAGATCAATATAATAAATTTTTGTATTGATTATTTTTTTTTTTTGGTTGCCTATTAAAAAAAGATTATACTTTTGGTAGAATTGTTTATAAAAGTTTATACCAAATAAACCTGTTCCTCCTGTAATTAGTATATTTTTCAAATTATTAAAAATAATTAGGATATTTTTTTAACCAGTCTCTTAAATCAGTTGATTTAATCCATTTATTGTTTCTGTTAGAAATATAATAAAAATTATCACTTACTTTCTTTTTTTTATTTATTTTATAATAATCAGAATCATTCATAATAGATGGTAAAATTCTAAAATGATCATTAAACTCATAAGTAAAAGGTGCATCCTCTATACTAATCATTTGTTCATGAAGTTTTTCGCCTGGTCTTATTCCTATAACATTATAATTATTTTTTTTCTTTGTTATTGCATTTGCAATTTCAATAATATTAATTGAGGGTATTTTTTTTACAAATATTTCTCCTCCAGTCATTTGTTCAAATGATTGCCAAACAAACTCCACACATTCCTTAAGAGATATAATAAACCTTGTCATTTCAATATTTGTAATTGGAATTTTACCTGTGACAGCTTTTTCTTTAAAAAAAGGTATTACTGATCCCCGTGATCCTATGACATTACCATACCTTACAATTGAGAAATTAGTTATTTTTTCACTAGTAAATGTATTGGCTGATACAAACAGTTTATCTGCTGCTAGTTTGGTGGCCCCATAGAGATTGGCTGGATTACAAGCTTTGTCTGTCGATAAAGCAACAACACTTTTTACATTATTTTCTAAACTTGCATTAATAACATTCATTGATCCATTAATATTTGTTTTGACACATTCAAACGGGTTGGTTTCAGCTGTTGGTACTATTTTTGTAGCAGCTGCGTGAACTACATAATCTACGCCCCTCATGTTTTTTTTAAGAGTATCATAGTCTCTAACGTCTCCGATAACGAACTCAATATTCTTATTCTTTGAATATAGGTTTCTCATATCCCACTGCTTGGACTCATCTCTTGAATATATTATTAATTTTTTTGGCTTTAGTTTATTTAAAGTCATAGGAACAAAGGCACTACCAAATGATCCTGTTCCACCTGTAAGGAAAATAACTTTATTTTTTAATCTACTCATATTAAAAATAAATCCTTTTTATTAAATTCATTGTTTTAATATTTTCTTCTAAGCTCACTAGATTATTTTTTTGCCCTGTATACACATTTAAAAGGTTTTTAACCATAAAATAAAACCCTGGTTTATATTCTTTATCATATTCAGACTCCTTATAACTTATCATCTGGCCCTTATTATTTTTTTCAAATAACTTTTCTATAGGGGACATATAAAAATGGGATTTATCACAAGATATAGAAATTTTCCATGGACTTGGCCTATTCCAATATGCGTGATAAATACCAATATCACCAGATGTAAATAATATTGTTGCTGATTTAAAATATTGCTTATTATTAATCTTTATTTTTTGACTATAAACTTTTTTAATTTTTCCTCGGCAAAGGAATGTAAAATAATCTATTAGATGAATAGAATTTACGTACATCCAATTTTTTATTACTAAGGGTTTATGACCATTTTTCTTTGCAGCTTCAGTATCCTCTTGATCAAACACACTAACTATTCTTTTACTTTTATCATTTGATAATTTTTTTAATAATAATTTTGTTGAGTTAAAATATCTTCTATTTAAAGCAACAAAAGATTTTTGTTTTGATTTTTTAGCTATAGCTAAAATTTTCTTAGAGTCGTTAAGACTAAGCCCTAGTGGTTTTTCAATTAAGGAAATACAGTTATGTTTAAATAAATTAAAACAAACTTTTAATGTTTCACTTGGGGTTACACATACAATAACAATGTTTGGTTTTATTATATCCATCATTTGATCTATGGAATTTCCAAAATAAGGAATATTGAATTTTTGTGATTTAATTTTAGAACTTTTTTCACTTTTGCTTACAATTCCCTCTATCTTTACATTTTTAAAAGATCTTAAAACCTTAATATAATGATCTGAAATTTTTCCAGCACCTACAATAGAAACTTTAATCATATCTTTAATTTTAAATTAGATTGAACATTAATAACTAAAGTTCTCTTAAAATCTATAATCTCATAATAATTTATAAGTTTAAAAATATAATAGAACCTATTTTTAGTTGGTATAACTATTGAAATATCCATTGGATAAATTTATTTTATACTTCTTATTTAATAAGTACCAATATAATTATCAGTTTTATTTTTTAATAATATTCTAGAAGTTACCAAAGTTTTGATTTTTTAACATTGTATAGCCTTTTATCAATTCTTTTATGCCATCAGATAATGAATGCTTAGGTAGAAATCCTGTTTTTTCTATTTTTACATTTGAAACAATATAATTCCTTTGATCAGGATCTTTCTTAATTTTTTCTTCCACAAAAGTGAAATTAGGTAAGTGTTTTTTAATTTCATGGCATAATTCTGTCTTTGATAAATTAGCATCACTTAAACCGACATTGT
>ERZ807291.4878-NODE-4878-length-17383-cov-6.583333_pt1 | contig 17383 bp, 17 predicted proteins | sample MGYA00521257_ERZ807291 | MGnify/ENA primary metagenome ERZ807291 (study PRJEB31413, sample SAMN03169783) | marine metagenome | biome: Marine; feature: Water; material: Subsurface seawater | place: North Sea | collected 2011-04-28 | depth 1 m m ... | reverse complement strand
ATTTTGTGAGATTCAAGGTGGCGTGATTATTGGCGCAAGAACGAAAATTCAATCCCATAGCTTCGTGTGTGATCTCGTCACTATAGGAGATGATTGTTTTATTGGACATGGTGTCATGTTCGTCAACGATACGTTTTCTGGGGGTGGCCCTGCTCGTGGAGACCGGTCTTTGTGGAAAAAAACCACTGTAGGAGATCGCGTATCCATAGGTAGTAGTGCGACGATATTGCCTGTAGTGATTTGCGATGATGTGGTCATCGGTGCAGGCGCGGTTGTCACAAAAAATATCATCGAACCAGGCGTATATTTTGGCAACCCCGCGAGGGCCGCAAAGAGGGTGAAAAATGAGTGAAGTAAATATTCCATTCGTCGACTTACATGCTCAATATTTGACAATTAAAAGCCAAATTGACGAGGCGATATCTGAAGTTATAAGCAAGTCCGCATTTGTAAGAGGCGAACAGGTTGAACTTTTTGAAGCAAGTTTCGCGTCCGCGATCGGTGTTGATCATTGTGTGTCGTGCGGTAACGGCACTGATTCACTATATATGACCATGCGTGCATTGGGTGTGGGACCTGGTGATGAAGTGATCGTGCCAGCCCATTCTTGGATCTCTACATCAGAGACTGTCACCCAAGCAGGCGGCAAAGTGATATTCTGCGATACAAGTAAGGATGATTATACGGTCGATCCTGCGCAAATAAGGCTTAAGATAACGCCTCGAACGGTAGGAATAATCCCCGTTCATCTCTACGGTCAGCCTGCAGACATGGATCCGATACTAGAGATAGCAGAAAAGCATGGCCTATGGGTTCTTGAAGATTGCGCCCAGGCTCATTTGGCGGAATATAAGGGTCGGCAAGTAGGTACTATGGGAAATGCGGGGTCTTTTTCTTTCTATCCAGGCAAGAATCTTGGTGCAATGGGTGATGCAGGGGCTGTTGTTACCAATGACGAAGCATTGGCACGAAAAGTCGCTATGCTAGCGCGCCATGGTGGGCTGCAAAAAGGCGATCATCAAATTGAAGGACTCAACAGTCGAATGGATGGAATTCAAGCGGCAATTCTAAATGTTAAGCTGCCGTTTCTCCGAGGTTGGACGGAAAAGCGACAAGCAATAGCTGCGGCGTATAGCGGATTACTGAAAGATTGTCCTAGCGTTAGCGCCCCTCAAGTTTCACCGGAACGCAGTCATGTCTGGCACCTCTATGTCATTCAGCATGAATATCGAGACGAGCTAAAGAAATTTCTACAAGGTTGTGGAATACCGAGTGTTATTAACTATCCCATCGCGTTGCCTTTCCTTCCCGCATACAGTGCTATGGGCCATACTCAAGAAGACTTTCCAAATGCTTTTCACGATCAGTCTCGCATATTGTCGCTACCTATTTTTCCTGAACTAGATCAGGAAAAAATTGAATACGTTGTTAGCAAAATTAGTAGTTTCACTGCTTCAGTTTGAATGAGTCTGTTCATAGGTCAAAGTACAAAAAAGCTGTGGAAGCCAGCTAAGTTGACTCTAGCTAGAGTCTTGTATCAAAGAGCATTAGACATAAATTCGACTGAAGATTGAAATCATGTAGTGCTATCTGAAAGAGCGTAAAGAAATTTGAAGACACTTGGATTAATTACAGCACGTGGTGGTTCAAAAGGAATTCCACATAAAAACGTCAAGATATTGGGGGGGAAACCGCTAATTGTTTGGTCGATTGAAGCTGCTCTTCGTTCGACATTGCTTGATGCGGTAGTGGTCAGTACTGATGATCCCGCAATCGCAACTGTTGCCCGTGAAGCGGGGGCGGAGGTTCCCTTCATTCGACCGAAGGAACTGGCACAAGATCAGACAGCTGGCATTGATCCGGTATTACACGCGCTTTCGCAATTACCGCAGTTTGATTCAGTGCTATTACTGCAACCAACCTCGCCATTACGTTCTACCGAAGATATTGATAATTGTTTGAAGTACGCAAAGCGAAGCGTCGCGAACGCACTCGTGTCAGTATCCGAACCTATTACTTCGCCTTTTTGGACTTATCGAATCAAAAGTGATCAGACCTTGGAGCCGCTGATTGATGTTGCTGCAGTGAAGCGCCGGCAAGATCTACCGGAAGTTTTTGCTCTAAATGGCGCCCTATATTTCGCGAAAACTAGCTGGCTCGTAACCAATAGAACTTTTACGACAGCTGAAACCATGGCTTTTGTGATGCCATCTGAGCGTTCCATTGATATAGATACAATGCTCGACTGGAAGCTTGCTGAGATTCTTTTAGCAGAGCAGAGCTGTTGAAAGAGTTTTAGTCAGCCTGCAGCAAACGAAATTAGTTTTTTCGAGCATGCTCTCTAATAAGTATACGATGTTTTTTTTGGAGATGAGCGAACAACATGGCTTTTAACCAGGCGTTGCCGAAATTAGTTGCTGAGGCAATCCAATCTATCGTTGGAGACGGTCCTAGTGGCTTACATGAACCAAACTTTCGGGGCAATGAGCTTGTCTACCTAAAAGATTGCATTGATTCGACCTATGTTTCGTCTGTTGGTGAGTTTGTCGATCGATTTGAAAATGATCTAGCAGTGTTTACGGGTGCAAAACATGCTGTGGCAGTGGTTAATGGAACCGCAGCGCTCCATATCGCATTGCTCCTTGCTGGAGTAGAAGAGGGGGATGAAGTTCTTCTGCCAACACTGACGTTTGTCGCGACGGCAAATGCGGTCAAGTATTGTAATGCGCATCCGCATTTTGTCGATAGTAGTGCGCAAACATTTGGCATCGATCCTCACGTGCTTAGTGACTACCTTCATACGGCTACTGAAATGAGAGGCGGTCAGTGCGTAAATCATAGAACAGGGCGAGTTATTCGTGCTGTTCTGCCAATGCATACATTCGGCCACCCCGTAGATATTGATGGTTTGATGGCAGTGGCACGTGATTTCAATATTCGATTAGTTGAAGATGCAGCTGAATCGTTAGGCAGTTATGTAGAAGGTACGCATACTGGTACTTTTGGTATGGCCGGCACACTAAGTTTCAATGGCAACAAGACGATTACCACGGGAGGTGGAGGTGCCATTTTGACGAATTGCACCGAATTGGCTGCTCGGGCGAAACATCTTACAACCACGGCGAAGATAGCTCATCGTTGGAATTTCGTGCACGATGAGGTTGGATTCAACTACAGGTTACCAAATCTAAATGCCGCGCTCGGTTGCGCGCAGCTTGAAAAACTACCAGAGTATTTAATGGAACAACGGGGTCTTTACGAGTGTTACGCGACCGCTTTCAGCGAAATTGAGGGTGTTAGTGTGGCGCGGGAACCACCTGGATGTACTAGCAATTATTGGCTTCAAACACTGATTCTTGATGATGAGAATGCTTCTCAAAGAGATAGTATATTATTGGCAACCAACGAAATTGGTATGATGACCCGGCCGGTATGGGGGCTAATGCATCGGTTGCCGATGTTCTTAGAGGCGTCGAGAGCTCCTTTGCCTGTGGCAGAGTCACTGGAAAGGAAATTGATTAACATTCCCAGTAGTCCAGGACTGGGGAGGAATAGTTGAAGTTACAGAAAGTCATTGTTATTGGTGCTGGAGGCCACGCACGGTCTTGTTTGGATGTGATTGAGCAAGTTGGCGGGTATGAAATTTGTGGCCTCGTCGGATTAGCTTCTGATGTTCACTCGGAAAAATTTGGCTATTCTGTGATCGGTACGGACTCAGACTTGGAATCCCTCAGAGTTGTGCACAACTGCGCCCTGATAGGAGTTGGGCAGATCGAGTCAGCCGATATACGTATTCGTATCCATAGGAAACTGGAGATGCTAGGATTTGAGTTGCCGGTATTCATCTCGCCAATAGCCTATGTTTCACCACATGCCAAAATTGGTGCTGGGACGATCGTGCAGCATGGCGCGATCGTGAACTCGGGCGCGACCATCGGCGAGAATTGCATCATTAATTCAGGTGCTCTAATTGAACATGATGTGAAGGTCGGTAACCACTGTCACATATCTACATCTGTTACGCTTAATGGCGATGTGTGCGTCGGCGATGAGACATTTGTAGGAAGTGGTAGTGTTGTTAGAGAAGGGGTGACAATAGGAGGGGGTTGCCTGATAGGAATGAAACTTTCTGTTCGGAAAAACCTATCTGATAATTCTAGATTTACTGGAAGCCATTAAAAGATGAGACGGAAAGTATTAGTAATTGCCGAAGCTGGAGTAAATCACAACGGCGATATTGAATTTGCCAAACAACTTATTGACGCGGCTTCTGTAGCAGGCGCGGACCTTGTCAAATTTCAGACATTCAGTGCTCACCGGCTAGTTACACTCTCCGCTAAAAAAGCGGACTATCAAGTTCTTTCTGACAAGACCGGCGAATCCCAATACGAAATGCTTAGGCGCTTGGAACTATCGGAAGATATGCACAGGGAGCTAATAAGGCATTGTGCCCTTAGAAAGATTGGATTCTTCTCAACAGGGTTTGATATAGAAAGTCTGAACCTTCTTCTTGATCTAGAGCAGGAGGTGTTTAAAGTACCATCGGGTGAACTTACAAACTTGTGCTATCTACAACATATTGGTGGTTTTGGTAAGCCCATAATTTTGTCTACGGGGATGGCCACATTAGGTGATGTAGAAGCCGCTATTGAAATTTTGGAAGTTGCCGGTACGCCCCGCGACCAAATCACAGTTCTACATTGTACAACTGAGTACCCGACACCAATGAGCGAAGTCAATTTGACGGCTATGCAGAGTATCGGAAAAGCATTTGGAGTTAATGTTGGTTATTCTGATCACACTAAGGGTATTGAAGTGGCTATCGCAGCCGTGGCTATGGGCGCAAGCGTAATCGAAAAGCATTTTACTTTGAATCGAAATATGCCGGGCCCAGATCATAAAGCAAGCCTTGAGCCATCAGAGTTGAGTGCGATGATTTTGGCGATTCGGAACATTGAATTAGCACTTGGTGACGGTATAAAGCGGCTGACAAGTAGTGAAGTGATAAATAGACCCATTGCTCGAAAATCGCTAGTAGCCCTCAAGCCTATTAAGCAAGGTGAAGTTTTTAGCGATCAGAACATTACTACAAAGCGGCCAGGAACAGGCATTTCGCCAATGCGATGGTATGAGGTTATTGGACGCTCGGCTATTCGTGATTTTGAGCCGGACGAGTTTATAGAGATATGAAGCGTAAAATATGCGTTGTTACGGGGACGCGAGCTGAATATGGATTGTTGCGATGGCTGATGAAAGACATCAAAGACGAGGAGGGACTTTCCCTTGTTGTTATCGCGACCGGAAGTCATCTATCTCCTGAATTTGATCTTACATATCGAGAAATTGAAAGTGATGGTTTTGAGATAAGTCGTAAGATTGAGATGTTGGTCAGTTCAGATTCGCCTGTTGGAATAGCTAAGTCAATGGGTCTAGGAATGATTGGTTTTGCAGATTCTTTCGCAGAATTGAGACCAGATGTGCTTGTAGTTATTGGTGATCGCTTTGAGATATTTGCTGCTGTTGCTGCAGCACTAGTTGCTCGCATACCAGTAGCGCATATACACGGAGGTGAGTCGACGGAAGGAGCATTCGATGAGGCTCTCCGTCATTCGATTACCAAAATGTCGCACCTTCACTTTGTTGCTGCAGGGGAATATAGGCGCCGTGTTATTCAGCTAGGAGAACATCCCGACAGGGTTTTTCTGGTTGGTGGCTTAGGCGTTGACGCGATCAAAAGGATTAGCTTTTTGAAGAAGGAAGAGCTGGAAGCCTCAATGGACTTTAATTTCGGCAGCAAGAATTTGCTTGTAACATTTCATCCAGTTACGTTAGAGAGTGAAAGTTCCTCAAAGCAATTTGGGGAGTTACTAGAAGCGCTGGAAGAGTTGATTGACACTGCGGTGATATTCACAATGCCTAATGCTGACACTGGTGGTGATGAGATCACACGAATGATCAAATCATTTGTGGAGAAGCATGATTTTGCGAAGTCATTCGTTTCGTTAGGGCAATTGCGCTATTTGTCATGCCTACAATATGTAGACGGCGTCGTAGGGAATTCTTCTAGTGGTCTACTCGAAGCGCCAAGTATGGGTGTAGGAACTATCAATATTGGTGAGCGCCAGCGTGGCCGGCTAAAGGCTTCCAGTGTTATTGATTGTTTGCCCGAGAAGCTTTCAATAGATCATGCTATTAAGAAGCTATATTCAGATGATTTTAGGAACTTGGTTCGGTCGCAGGTTGCTCCATATGGCACAGGCGGGGCGAGTAGGAGAATACTCGAGACTCTGCATCACTATGATCTTTCTGGTCTTGTAATAAAGCCATTCTATGACGTTCCAAGTATTAACATTGATCCTATTACGAGTTGAATGATGTCGTCACATACAGAAAACACTACCCATGACAGTATGTCTTGGCGTAAAACATTACTTAAACATGACGCTGATCTACGTGAAGCGATTGTTTGCTTGAATGAAAGCTCACTTAAAGTCGTTATTATAGTTGATGCCAATGGACGGCTACTAGGTACACTTTCGGACGGCGATATTCGCCGTGGGTTGCTGCGTGGTTTGGATCTCAGCAGTTCTGTTGGTCAAATAATACAGCGAGACCCATTGGTCGTGCCGCCACAGTGGGGTAAAAAGATGGTAATGCAGTTGATGCAGGCAAATAAAATACATCAGATACCAGTGGTTGATGAAGCGAAGAAAGTTGTTGGCCTTCATTTATGGGATGATCTCCAAATACCGCTTCATCGTTCTAATTTAATGGTAATTATGGCCGGTGGGCGAGGATCTCGACTAGGTGTAGAAACTGACAATTGCCCCAAGCCGCTGTTATCGGTAGGCGGAAAACCAATGCTGGAACATATAATTGAGCACGCAAAGTCAGAGGGATTTAGCCAATTCGTATTGTCCACTCACTATCTTGGACATATGATCGAAGACTATTTTGGGGATGGAAATAAATGGCAGGTACACATCGATTATATTCGTGAGAAAACTGCTCTAGGTACGGCTGGTGCTTTAGGTTTAATGGAGCGTCAGCCCGAAGAGCCGTTTCTGGTTACCAATGGTGATGTGCTTACGGATATAAAATATGGCGAAGTGCTCGATTTTCATATGAAGCACGAAGCATCTGCAACAATGGCTGTCAGGATACATGAGTGGCAGCACCCATTTGGAGTAGTCAAAACCCGTGGTGTTGATATCATTGGTTTTGAAGAAAAGCCTATTGCTACCAGTCATGTTAATGCTGGTATTTACGTCCTAAATCAACAAGTGCTTGGTAGACTAGCCAAAGGTGAACATTGTGATATGCCCGATTTGTTTCAAGGAATTGCCGAAAGTTCTGAGCGCACGATAGCTTATCCGATGCATGAACCATGGCTCGATGTGGGCAGGCCCCCGGACTTAGAATTAGCGCGAAAGAACCACATTGAATCAACCAACTCAAATTAGTAGAAGTCTGTTTTTTTTTTAGGAGTATGAATGAAAATATCTGCCGATACGATGGCAAAATTATCTAGATTTAGTTTGCCAGATAGTGAGCTTGAAGTTCGCTATGGGCTTCCTCGAGAGGTGAAATTCTGTATCAAATGCAACATGTCGAATCAACAACCGATGTCTAGTAATGAGTACAATCACAACAAACATTCTCTAAAAACTACACTGTCCTTTAGTGAGGATGGTATATGTCACGCCTGCAATTTCAATATGCTCAAAGAGAGTGGTGAAATTAATTGGGATGATCGTGAGCGCGAGTTATTAGAATTGTGTGATCAAAACAGAAAAGATGATGGTAGTTACGATTGTATAGTGGGGGGAAGTGGAGGAAAAGATAGCGCCATGCAATCGCATATTCTGAAGTACAAATATAATATGCATCCGTTAACAGTAACCTGGTCGCCTCATCTTTATACAGATATTGGCTGGAAGAATTTCCAGAATTGGTTACACGTAGGCGGATTGGATAACTTCCTATATACGCCTAACGGCAAAATACATCGATTGCTCACCAGAAATGCAACGCTGAATTTGCTACACCCTTTCCAACCATTCATACTCGGCCAGAAGACGTTTGTCGCCAAAATGGCGGCTCAGCTAAATATACCTCTAATATTTTATGGTGAAATGCCAGGAGAATATGGAGAGAAAATTTCGCACAAGACGTCTAGCTATGCATCAGGTGATAATGTGGCGGAAAGTGAGGGGTTTTCACTAGATTATATCGAGGGCAAAAACGTACGAGATATCTACTTAGGTGGCAAACAAATAGGTGAGTATTTAGACGAGGGTGTTGCTTTAGCAGATTTGAAAAGCTATCTGCCAATGAGTCCCGATGTTTTAACGAAAAAAAATATAGATTTCAAATATCTCGGCTACTACATGAAGTGGGTTCCTCAGGAAGCATATTATTATGCAGTTGAGAATACAGGGTTTGAGGCGAATCCCGTGCGCACCGAGGGCACCTATTCAAAATATAATAGCCTGGATGATAAGGTCGACGGATTCTTCTATTACACTAGGTGGATCAAATTTGGAGTTGGCAGAGCGATGATGGACTCAGCCCAAGAAATCAGAAATCATCACATTGAAAAAGAGGAGGCCATCGCTTTAATGCAACGTTATGAAGGGGAGTATCCTGCTAGATATGAAAAAGAGTTCCTTGAATACATCAGCATGACCAGGGAAGAGTTCCTTGCATTGTGTGATCGTTATCGATCACCACATCTTTGGAAAGTTGAAGGTGATGAGTGGAAGCTACGGCGTACGCCGTGGGAACAATAGAAATTCACATGACCAAAAATGTGCGGTTGATCGCCAGGTTAGATGTCAAAGGAGAGAATCTAATAAAAGGGGTGCACCTTGAAGGTCTTCGTGTGATCGGAGATCCTCAAACACACGCTATTTCGTACTATCATCAAGGTGCGGACGAACTGTTGTACGTTGATATAGTTGCAAGTCTCTATGGCCGAAGCAAGCTGAGTGATATTGTACGAAGAACGGCTCATGAGGTCTTTGTGCCATTGACAGTGTGTGGCGGTATACGATCATTAGAAGATGTTAGTGATCTACTTTTAGCTGGCGCAGATAAAGTGGCGATCAATACTGCCGCTGTAAAAAGACCTGAATTAATTACTGAGATTGCACGGCGTTATGGCTCTCAATGTATGGTGCTTTCAATTGAGGCGAAAAGGCAATCGCCCGATCGGTGGGAAGTTTATACTGACTGCGGACGTGAAGGCACGGGTATCGATGTTGTTGATTGGGTAAAGAGATCTGTAGGTTTAGGCGCCGGTGAAATTCTTCTAACTTCGATTGATATGGAAGGCACTAGAAAAGGGTTTGATTGTAACTTAGTCGAAGCGATAACCGCGGAAATCAATCTTCCGGTGATAGCTAGTGGAGGTTATGGTGAACCGTCACATCTCAAAAATGTTGTTGGCGTCGGAGCGGATGCAGTGGCGATCGCAGATGGTTATCATTATAAGAGAACCACCGTCCACGAAGTTAGGCAGAGCGCAATGAACTATGGCATCCCAGTTAGAAATGTAAAATGACCAAAAAGACTGTAATAGTTGATTATGGTTTAGGTAATCTGCATAGCGTCAGGCATGCTCTAGAGCATGTTGGTGCTGATTCTGTGCAAATCAGCTCTAACATCTCCGACATACTGCAAGCGGACCATCTGATCCTACCAGGCGTTGGCGCATTTGGAAACGGAATGCGAGAACTTGCAGAAAGATCGCTGAGCGATGCAATTATAAATTATGCAAAATCAGGAAAACCGCTTTTGGGTATTTGTTTAGGTATGCAGTTGTTTGCATCGAGTAGTGAAGAATTTGGTTTTCACACAGGATTGAACTTGATACCGGGCAAGGTTGTACCCATACCCACGATAACAAATTGTGGCAGTACTCAGAAAGTGCCTTTTGTTGGTTGGTCGGGAATGAAGCGAGTCAAGGATTGGGGCGATAGTCCGCTGAGTTCAACAAAAGATCATGAGGCAGTCTACCTCGTTCATTCGTATCATATGATGCCAGATGATTCGTCCGCTATCATGGCGGTTGCCAACTATGGTGGACACGATATAACCGTAGCTGTTTGCAAAGATAATATTATAGGATTTCAGTTCCATCCAGAAAAGAGTGGCAGGATAGGATTGAGTATACTTCGTTCATTTTTAGACATTTAGCGTATTAAAGTTTTTTTGGATTGTCAGTTTGCGTCTTTTTTTTGTTGACTCGACAAAAGAATGAGACTTCGAGATAGCAAAGTCTATGGTCAGCTAAATGTTTGTTCCTCCGGTAATCCCCCCGAAAATTAATTGAAGTCGAAAGTACAATTTTCTCGTATGATTTACCCAGGAGATTCTGCATGAAGAAGTCACGATTTGCAGATAGCCAAATATTAGCGATTTTGAAGGATGCAGAAGGCGGCCAGCCCGTGCTAACACTCTGCTGTGAACACGGTATGAGTAGCGCGTCATTTTATAAGTGGCGAGCTAAGTACGGCGGTTTAGACGCGTCGTTGATGAAGCGGATGAAAGAGCTGGAAGACGAGAACCGGCGCCTGAAGAAAATGTATGCCGAGGAGCGCTTGATTTCGGAGGTCCGCAAAGAAGCCCTTGAGGGAAAGTGGTAAAGCCATCTCTGAGGCGCGAGATGGCGAAGAAAGCGTTGATTGAGTACGCACTTAACATACGGCAAAGTTGCCGGGCATTCGGGATCAGTGAGACCTGCTACCGCTATGAAGCAAAGCTCAGCGATGAAAATGCTGAAATTGCAGACTGGCTGATTCGTTTGACCCAATGGCAGCGCAACTGGGGTTTCGGCCTATGTTTTTTGTATCTGCGCAATGTGAAAGGCTTCGGCTGGAACCATAAGCGCGTTTATAGAATTTATCGTGAATTGGCGCTTAATATGCGTATTAAGCCCAAAAAACGGTTGGTCAGGGAGAAGCCAGAGGCCTTGGCTGTACCTCAAGCGATCAATGAAACCTGGTCGATGGACTTCATGCATGATCAGTTGGCCGACGGGCGCAGTTACCGGTTGTTCAACGTTATCGATGACTACAACCGCGAAGGGCTTGGTATTGAAGTTGACTTGTCGCTGCCATCAACGCGAGTAGCACGAGCGCTAGACCAGATCATAGAGTGGCGTGGTAAGCCGACGGCCATTCGCTGTGACAATGGCCCTGAGTACATCAGCCAGATATTGGCAGATTGGGCCGCTGAGCAAGGTGTTCGATTAGAATTTATACAGCCTGCCCATCCACAACAGAATGCTTATGTGGAACGTTATAATCGAATCGTGAGATACGATTGGCTGACACATCATTTATTCGAGTCCATTGAAGAAGTACAAGAGTGTGCGACCAACTGGTTGTGGGCCTATAATAACGAACGGCCAAATATGGCTATTGGCGGCATAGCGCCGAAACAGAGATTGGCCATGGCGGCCTGACGACCACTTTTAACTTCGATTAGTAATGGGGGGATTACCTTTCATCCATTGGAAACACAGATGTATGAGCTTTAAAGATAATAGAAATATATTAACATCTGTAGCTTCCTACGCATTGTGGAATTCAATAGTCGCAATAATACCGTTTCTCATGTTACCTGTATTGACTCGCAGTCTTAATGGTAATGAGTATGGTATGATTGCAGTTTTTACTTTAGTAGCAGCAGTTATTTCACCGATTGTCGGGGTGAGTGTGGCCGGTGCAGTAAGCGTACGGTATTTTGAGCAAGAACGTTTTGATCTAGCGAGTTACGTCAGTTCATGTCTGCTTATATTGTTTTCTAGCACTATTGCCCTTACACTTTTATTGATTCTTATTGGGCCTTTTTTGCCGTGGCCGAGTGAACTAAATACATCATTGATTCTGATCGCATGTGTTGTTTCAGCTTCTCAAGTTATAGTGCAAATCCAGTTGGTGCTGTTGCAATCAGCAGGGAAGCCGCGTCAATATGGGTTGTTAAGATTTTTTCAAGCAACGATTGATGCTGGTTTAACGCTCGTGTTTGTTGTATCCATGCAGTTTTCATGGGAGGGCCGTATAGGTGCGACCTGTTTGTCGAGTATGGCGACAGCTGTTGTTTGTCTAATTCTGCTGAAGCAGAGTGGCATGCTCAAACTCCGTGGCATTCTAAAATATGCTGGCGATGCAGTTAGATTTGGTGCGCCCTTGGTTTTGCATTCATTGGGCGGTACCCTAATAGCGAATGGAGACAAACTGTTGATCGCAGGATTGCTCTCATTAACTGATCTGGGAATCTACGCTGTACCTGCTCAAGTTTGCATGGTTGCAAATCTATTATTGGATTCAGTTTTCAAAGCACTTCATCCTTGGATCATAGAGAACTGTTTGATTCCTGAACGTAGGTTGGAGGTGGTACGTGTAATTTATACAACCATGCTCATGCTTTTTATCGGGTGTATAATTATTTTTGTAATTTTGTGGTCGATATTTCCATATTATGTTGGTGATGAGTTTGTCACGGGACGCGAGTTATTGTTGCCGCTTCTAATTGCTAGCGTAATTCGCTGCGCATATTATTCTACTGCCATATTTATCAATGTTGCGGGGAAAAACGAGCATTTGGCCTTCAATACATTGGTGTCAGGTCTAATAAGTGTGCTTCTCTCGATTATATTAATTAGTGAGTACGGAGTCGTTGGAGCGGCTATGGGGGTTGTAGTTGGTGAATTGATTAGTTTTATTTTGAACTTTAGAAGCTCTAAGATTCTCTATCCAATGCCTTGGGGACTGAAATGAGAAAGGTTCTAATAGCAGGAGATTCTCTTTCAATGTCAAGGCACGGTTTCGTTAACACTATAGACACTTATGCAGCGAAATTGCAGATGTTGTTGGACGACACATTGGTGGTTAACGCTGCGCAACGTGGATGCGATAGTGAACGACTGTTAACCGAAGAATATTTACTTGAAAATATTTGGCCGCTACAGCCAGATCATATAGTGATCCAGGTAGGTATTGTGGATTGCACACCTAGACTATTTACGCAAATGCAAAAGCGGATACTATCTGCTATGCAACGAATCATCGTTTTACGTAATGTTGCTAATGTTATAATCCGAACGGCGTCTTCGAATCGCTATGCGATTACCAAGAAGAAGAGTAGACCGTTAGTGCCTCGAGACCGATTCGAGTCAAATTTACGTGCATTTATAGCAGAGACTCGTAGAGTTAGACCGAACTGTAGTATTAGTCTAATTAACATACCATGCCCGGGCGGCGAAATTCTAGGTAGGAATTGGGGTATATTGGAGTTGGTCAATACTTATAATGGTTTGATTAGTGCGATTAGTGATGGTTGCAATGGTAATGTTGTTGATCTGTATGAGTTAACTCGGCAAAACCATGATTTCTTGCTGGCAGACGGTTACCATATTGATTCTAATGCTCATAATTTTATATGTGTAGAGTTAGAGCGAATAGAGAATAGTGCAAGTTGTGAGCCTGTCTAAGATTGTAAAGTTTTGATGGGTTGCTAGCAGTTTTTTTGGTAACTCTCTTTCTCAACAAGAGTAGATGAAGGTTGTGTTTGAAATCTTTTGATACCAACTCGTGGATGATTTTGATTCTATTTGAATATTATTCTGTGTTTGTTTGGCGCGGAGAATAGGCATATGTCCAAACAAGCTCGCGAGAGACCGGTCTAAGATGCTCTACACTATTCCGTTGAGATCTTTGTAGGTCAGTGTAGATAGTGTCTAAGAATTTAGAATAAATATTTGATCTCAAATGGTTATTAGGCGGTGGACAATTGATAGAGAAAACTGGAAACATAGTCATTATTGGCGTCGGTCGAATGGGTTTGAGACATATAGAAATTGCTCAAGCGATGGGTTTCAATGTGGTGGGACTTGCGGATAAATCTCCCGAGGCATTGAGGAATGCTACTGCCACTTACAAATTAGATCCAAACATTGAGTATACTGACACCAAGATAATGTTTGAAAAGGTGAAGCCTAATCTTGTAACAATATCAACGACTGCACCATCCCATGCGGAACTCCTGCTAGCAGCTGTTGATGCAGGGGCTAAACATATATTATGTGAAAAGCCAATGTCATGCTCGCTGTCAGAAGCGGATGAGATGATCAAGCTGTGTAGTGATGCGGGTGTGGTACTAGCGATTAATCATCAGATGAGATTTATGCCACAATACACCCATATCAAGGCGCTAATTGGCTCAGCTGAAATGGGTCCTGTATCTTCGATTATAGTCGCGGGTTCTAATTTCGGCCTTGCTATGAATGGCTGTCACTATTTTGAGATGTTTAGATTTATTACAGACAGTAATGTTGTTGGAGTTCAAGCTTGGTTTGACACTGAAGTAACCGCCAATCCTAGAGGACCTCAATTTGAAGATCGATCTGGAAAGTTATTAGCTTTTGGCGAGAAAGGACAATCGATCTATTTGGATTTTTCGGGTAACGCTGGTCACGGCATTCAGACTACTTTCATTTGTCGTAATGGACAAGTCATGGTTGATGAACTGACTGGAGAGGTAAGAAGTACTTCACGCGAAGAGGAGTATAGAGATCTCCCTACTAGTCGCTATGGTATGCCAGCAAAAATCAAGTTGTTTGAAGTTGCACCAGCGGATAGTGTAACTCCAACATTGGGTATCTGGAAGGCAATGCTGGCTGGTTTAACATTTCCAGACGGCGCAACAGCCGGTTTACACGCAGTGACCTGCTTGGTCGCTGCTCACGAATCGAATAGTAGAGGTGGAGTGCAAGTGATGCTAAATGACTCAAGTTTACCTAGAGATGTAAAATTTCCCTGGGCCTAAAATAGGATTCGATTAAGATGAAATTAGTAAAGGTTGCTATTGTTGGTGCGGGGTACATGGCGCAGGAACACGCAAAAGCATTTTCGTCACTACCAGATGTGCAAGTTGTGGGTGTCCATAGTCGAACCAGAGAGAAAGCTGTTGAATTAGCTAGTATTTATGGTGCTGCAATATTTGATTCAATTGAAGAGATGTACTCTGAAACTAAGGCTGACATTGTCGTAGGCGCAGTTCCGGAACTTTCTATGGCGAAAGTCGCGAAAGAATGTTTTTTATATCCGTGGATCTGTTTGCTGGAAAAACCTGTAGGCACTGACTATCAGCAGGCGCAGGAGATCTTGGCGGCTGCTAACTTGGCGAAGGTACAATGTTACGTAGCACTAAATCGACGATCATACTCTGCAACTCAGATTGCTATCTCTCAGCTAGAAAACGACAAGTCGCCACGCATAATAAATATACTGGACCAGCAAGATATGGATGTCGCTCGTGCTCTAGAGCACCCAGAAGAAGTGGTTCAGAAATGGATGTTTGCTAATTCGGTTCATTTAGTAGACTACATAAATGTATTTGCTAGGGGGAAAATGGTTGAAATAAAGATCATTACTCCTTGGAATCAGATTTCACCAGGTTCTGTTGTTGCAGCAATACATTTTGACAGTGGTGACCTTGCACTTTATCAAGCAAGTTGGAATGGTCCCGGCCCCTGGTCAGTTAGTGTTGCTACCAGCGAACAACGTTTGGAGTTACGGCCGCTTGAAAAACTTACGATTCAACTGCATGGCAGTAGAAGCTCTACGGAACAAGTTGTTAGTCCTGATGACGTAAACTTCAAACCAGGATTGCTCTTCCAAGCAAAAAGTGTGGTTGCCCGGTTCCGGGGGCATATAGTCAACTTGCCTACATTAAGTGAGGCCAACGGATCGATGTATTTGGTAGAACAAATATATGGATTGGCTCCAGCTCAGACGCAGAATTTATGATCTCAGGCGACAATTTGTTTATCAGGCGAATCGAAGTATTTTTGTCCGCCGAGAAACAGTACGGTTGGTTTGATATTCGATTTGAAGGTTGGTCATTTTGGCGAGTTACTAGAACCTGGGTCTATGATATTGCTGTTGGATTGTCAGTATCGAAAGTAAAAACCTCCAAGTATTTGCTTTGTAAGCAAGCGCTACTAGCGACTCTGAAGTTGGGCATGCTACTTTTCACATCAAAAAGGCGTGATTTTCTAGTCAAGAGTTTTCGTTCTGCCCTGCGAATAAAAGATGGTAGTGTCATTCGTGATGTATACTACGATGAGCTATTAGATCAAGGTTACTCTTACTTCAAATTGGAAGTAATCGATTCTAACGATTTTGGTGATCACTCAAAAAAATCATTGAGACCAGCAGATTTAGATGCATATCTCCTCTACTTCTGGGCGAACCTGTTAGCCCGCATATTCCCAGTTAAGTCCGCTATATCTTTTTGCGATGAGGTCTCGATGGTAATGCGAGAAAACGGGGGCATTGATGTACGGCCGGGGCCGCTATTACGGCGAATTTCTCAAGTCCATTGGGAAGCGAAACTCTATAGGTGGCTACTCAAGAGATTGCAGCCCTCAGTCGTTATTGTGGCAGATTGTGCTGAGTATGCGTTACGTCTTGCTTGCGCGAGGGAAGATATTGTTTTTGTGGAGATCCAACACGGCCTCTTCGATAGGGATCACCCTGACGCAGTGCCGGATTGGGTCGAGGGGACCGATGATGAACTGTTGTTGCCGGACGCGTTAGCATGTTATGGGCAATATTGGATAGATAGACTAAGTACAACCAGGCAGTGGGTAAATGCGTTTCCTGCAGGAAATGGACTGGTCGATAGATATCGGAAAGACAGATCTGTTGAAGGTCAGCAGGATGTCTTTCGTATTCTGGTATCTAGCCAGGGTCTCCATGTAGAAAAGTTGTGTAGCTGGTTGACCATCATGATGGCTTCCGCGCCCGCCAAGTTAGCAGTTGAACTTACTGTAAAACTGCACCCGGTATATGACGTTGGTTATCAATCCTATGAATCTCTGCAAACAAATTATGGGGCGAAGGTGATTAGTGGCTCTGCAATGCCGAACATTTGGGAGTTGCTCTCGAATTCCGATTTACACTTAAGTATTTCCTCCGCATGTCATTTTGATGCGGCCTCACTTGGCGTGATCTCTATTGTCATCCCCTTGGATGGTCACGAATTAATGATTGATTCGGTTGATGACCAATCCATTTTCTTGGCATATGGACCATCCGATGTTTGGCAGATCATGTCAGGTGATAAATGCCTCGAAAATCAAACAAATAGGGAAAAATACTCTAAAGCGAGCTTTGCTGACAATATGGAACAGCATTTTAGGAAAGAACTCTCAATTGAATTGAAGTAATCCGTGACATTGCCCGCTGTTTGGCACGCAGTAATTTGTTTAGGTTGGGTATGCCAATGAACAACATTTGAATCACTTAGTGGACAAAAGTTTGAAGGGCGCTAACTAATCCGTAACAATAAGTAAAGCTAAAGACAAGCG
>ERZ807291.4876-NODE-4876-length-17384-cov-7.227191_pt1 | contig 17384 bp, 12 predicted proteins | sample MGYA00521257_ERZ807291 | MGnify/ENA primary metagenome ERZ807291 (study PRJEB31413, sample SAMN03169783) | marine metagenome | biome: Marine; feature: Water; material: Subsurface seawater | place: North Sea | collected 2011-04-28 | depth 1 m m ... | reverse complement strand
TCCACCCGGTCAAAATTATTTTTTGCCTGAAATTCTGTAGCAATTGCTCCACCCTCTCCCGTGGTTGGGTTGAGCCGCACATATCCGGTTGCGATTTTTTGGTCCTCGGTTGGGTTGGGCAAAAGGTCGCCGGCCAGCTGCCACTGGATAAATTCATCGAAGGGCTGGTTGTCATTCAGGGCACGCACCACCCAGTCTCGGTAAGGGTAGATGCCACGGCGGTTGTCGAGATGTAACCCGTGGGTATCCCCATACCGCACCGCATCTAACCAGTAACGGGCCACATGTTCTCCGTAGTCTTGGCGGGCAAAGAGCGAGTCGAGGAAATGTTCATATGCCCCTTCCTTACTGTCCTTCAAAAATGCATCCAATTCAGCTGGTTCCGGCGGTAGCCCATTTAAAATGAGCGAGGCCCGTCTGGCTAAGGTGGCTCGATCTGCCTCCTTGGCAAAGCCCGTTCCCTGGTCCAGCAATTCCTTGCCAATAAAATAGTCCACTGGGTTGCCCCGGGAGGGCATTTTCTCTTTGGTCGGAGGAACGAAAGACCAGTGTTGAGCATATTCAGCACCGGATAGTACCCATTGGCGTATCAGTTCCTTCTCCTTGGCAGAGAGGGTTTTACCAAAGTCCTCTGGAGGCATCGGGTCTTCCTGGTCATCAATTCGGTAAAGTAGTTCGCTCTCCTCCAAATCCTTGGGGTCAATTGCATGGTATCCCCCCAAGTCTTTCTTGGCTAATTCCTCAAGATCCAGACGGACAAGATCCTTCTTTTTCGTATCTGGACCATGGCAGGCATAGCACTTGTCTGACAATACAGGCAAAACTTCCCTTGCAAAATCTACAGTATTCGAAGCTTTACTGAACAAAGGAAGTGGTAGAATTAGAAAAAACGGAATATATTTAATCATTTACTATGACTATGTGCTTTAGAACTCCACTCATCGAGAAAATTTGCCAGGTTAAGTAAATTTATTCAACCGGAAGGCTAAGCAAAAATTCCCTCAAGTCAAATTCTGACAAAGTATGAAATATAAAGTAATAAATGGATCTGTGAGGCATAATACACACTTAAAATTTACATTGAAACATTACTGTCCTTTGTCATTGCCCTTTCTTGCAAAATAGATGATGATGCATTTTTTCGTTTATAAAACACTTCCTAAAATTCCTTACTCATTTATTTGATGCACCGATGCTAGGATTGATATAACATAAACGATTCAGTATAACATAAGATTAAAAAATAATAATGGAAATATATGTGGGTAATCTCCCTTGGTCGTGCAGCGACCAAGATTTAGTTGATGCTTTTAAGGCTTACGGAAGCGTAGAAAAAGCATCTATCATCTCTGATCGTAACTCTGGTCGGTCTAAAGGCTTTGGTTTTGTCACCATGAATAATGCCGATGAGGCAAATCAAGCGATTGAAGCAATAAACGGCAGTGATCTTGGCGGCCGTGCATTGAAAGTGAACGAAGCTCGCCCCCGCGAGGAGCGTCCACCTCGTCAATCGAACTGGTAAATTCTTAGTTACAGTTTAAACAATTAAAAGGTCCGCAATGCGGGCCTTTTTTTTACTCAGTCTTAGATCTCCAAACTTAAATGTTTCAGGTATTTCATTAAAGTTATCACAAGGCATTCCGATTATGCATGGATGTCTTTCCAAATAAACACAAACACCTCCGCATCAATTGCATCAAATAATGCGGAGTTAGCCCTTGCCAACTCATCTTTAAGTTTGGAAAAAATAAGTACGGGTCGACAGATTAATTCGAGTAAAGATGATGCTGCAGGACTTGCCATTTCCACCAAGCTGGCAAGTGAAGTGACTAAAAATCAAAAGATTGCTCAAAATCTTCAAAATTCCTTATCATTTCTTCAGGTCCAACAAAGTCACATTACGCATGCATCAAATCTCATAACCCGTGCAAGCACATTGAAGCATCGGTTTCATGCCGTGACTACAAATGAAAGTGACAAACAGCATTACGATAATGAATTTAGAGAGATCCAATTGCAATTAAGAGAAATGCAGAGGCAGAAGTTCAACGGAGTTAGTCTTTTTGCAAGTGGAAACATTGGATCTCTTGCATCCGCTTCCGATCACAGCAGCATACTCTCAGTAAAGAATGCCACCAATGACCAAGCGATTGAACTTCATCGAACCGGTATTTTTGACTCCTTGTTCTTCACAAGATCCCCCGACAGATCAAACGACGAAAATCCATTTGTAACTGGGGACGGTAAAGAAAATAGCACAAGCTTTGTCGCTGCGGGAAAGACAGGCTCCATCAAATGGAAACTAGATAGCTTTGGCGAACCAGACCGGTTTACCATAATGCAAGGCAATCAGGTTTTATTTGATGAAATCTTTGGATCTGCCGGAGCAGAAAGATCTTTTGGTGATGGGCAAACAATGAACCCTAGCGGTGGGATTAATCCGGACACTCCAGTCGAAATTGATTTTTCAATTAATGCAGATAACCCGTCAAGTGAGTTACAGTTTATTGTAAATAAAGGCAACCAACTTGACCCAGACGATCCTTCACTAATTAACGAAAATACTATTTACGGTAGTTCAATAACTATAGAATACGATACATATGAGGCTTCCCTAACCGATGGTACGGTTTACTCCTTGAATGACTTTACCTTTTCTGAATTTGCTGGCTTTATCGATGTTATGTCTAATGCCATTGCCCAAAATGGTTCATCACAACAGAGGATTCTCAGTGAAACTGATGATCTATTAAATAATTTTGAAAATCTGGGCATTGCGGAATCCAGAATTATTGATACTGATTTTGCTGCCGAAGCAACTCGTTTGGCCAAATCAAATTTACTTACTCAAAGTTCTGCTAAAATGATTGGGGAAGCCAATAATTTAACTAATTTGGCACTCACAATTATGGGGCATTAATCATTGTAAGCTAAATGGATAAAAACAAACCCATTTCCTTCCTTGAAAGTGTAGACTTATATTTCAACCGGGCATCCAAGGCCTTGGAATTACCCAAGGGGCTGGCTCGCCAGATTCGTACTTGCAACGCCATTTGTGAGATGAAATTTGGGGTTGAACTAAGAGGTGGGTATGAAATTTTTACGGGATGGAGAGCGACCCACAGTGAACATATCCTTCCCGCTAAAGGGGGAATCCGATACGCGCCCTTTGCTGACCAACAAGAGGTGGAAGCCCTAGCAGCACTCATGACCTATAAGTGTTCGATTGTAAATGTTCCCTATGCTGGATCCAAAGGAGCACTCAAGATCGACCCCAAGAAATATTCTCTCGAGGAACTCGAGCATATCACCAGACGATTTGCTCAGGAATTGGATAAACGCGGTTTTTTGGGCCCCGGTCTCAATGTTCCTGCCCCCGATATGGGCACAGGACAGCGCACCATGTCATGGATTGCGGATGAATATCAAAAGCTTCACCCCTCCGATATTAACGCCCAAGGTTGCGTCACTGGAAAACCAGTCCATTTCGGGGGCGTTGAAGGAAGAGTGGAAGCCACAGGCCGTGGTGTACAGTTTGGTCTGAAAGAATTCTTCGGCAACCATGAAGATGTAAAAAAAGCAGGTTTGGAAATGGGTATAGAAGGAAAAACTTTTATCATCCAAGGGTTGGGAAATGTGGGCTACCATGCTGCAAAATTTCTTCAGGAAGAAGATGGTGCGAAAATCATTGGAATCATTGAAAGGGACGGTTCTTTACTTTGCGAAGACGGCTTGGATATTGAGTCTGTTTACCAATACAAGCAAGAACATGGTAAAGTGGAAGGTTTTCCAAATGCAATTTTCTCGAGCACAGGCGAAACCCTTCTAGAACATCCTTGTGATGTGTTGATTCCAGCTGCCATGGAGGGTGTCATCCACGCAGGAAATGCCCCCCGCATCTCCTGTAAAGTCCTTGCGGAAGCTGCCAACGGCCCTCTCACTTTTGAAGCGGATCAAATCATTCAGGAAAAAGGAATATTCATCATTCCTGATACTTATTTAAATGCTGGTGGCGTGACAGTCTCGTACTTTGAATGGCTTAAAAATTTATCCCATGTGCGATTTGGAAGAATGGATCGACGATTCGCTGAAGCTCAAAATGAGCGAGTGATTGAATTAATTGAGAGAGCGATTGGGAAACCGATTGACAGCAGTGCCAAAGACAAACTTCTCGAAGGTCCCAATGAAATTAACTTAGTTCGCTCAGGCCTGGAGGATACCATGCGGGAGGCATATAATGAGATCAAGGAGCAGGAGGATATGAATAACCAAATTCATGATCGCCGTACTGCGGCTTATGCCCTCGCCATCCGAAAAATTGCTGACATCTATGACAGCATGTATCTGTAAGTAAGCGACCCGAGTCCTCATGTCCCTCGCTGATGCAACTCTTGAGGAAGTTGACCAGGCTGTAGCTCGTGCCGATACCTGCTTTCACCCCTTCCGTAAGTTGTCCGGCGACCACCTTGCAAAATTCCTCCAGCAAATCAAGGAAGAGCTCAAGGAACAAAAAGCGGTAATCCTAGGTATTGCAGATCATGAGACTGCCCTGGGTAATGAGCGCTTATCCATGGAATTTGATCGAACACTTGGAGAAATTGAAACCTTCTCCAAACTCTGCGAGGAGCACGGTCGCTTCCGAACAAATTTAGATTCAACCGACAGCAGGGGAAAAGATCATGTTCACATGATTCCCCTTGGCCCGATTGCGGTAATTGGAGCCTGCAACTTCCCCCTGGCTATCTCAGTGGTCGGAACGGATACCATAAGTGCCTTTGTAGCTGGATGCCCAGTGGTTGTAAAATCTCACCCCGGACATCCACAAACCTGCCAGGTGCTTGCGGATGCGGTGTACCGAGCTATTGCATTTTGCAATATGCCTCCCTACTGCTTTCAACTTGTCCATGGGCAAAACAAGGAAGTGACCCAACACCTAATCAGGCACCCCCGTATCTCAGCGATCGCTTTTACTGGGTCTCTCACAGGTGGTTCCGCACTTCATGCAATCAATCAGGGAAGGAAAGAGCCCGTCCCCTTCTATGCAGAGATGGGAAGCTTAAACCCAGTATTTGCCTTACCCCACGCCGTTGAGTCAGGAGGAAGGGAACTGGCCAAAAATTATATTCAGGCAGTCAATCTTTTTGCCGGACAAATGTGTACCAAGCCCGGAGCTTTATTTATTCTACAATCCTCGATAACTGAAGATTTCCTACAGGCACTGCATCAGGCAATTCAAGGACAAGCTACCCTACGGATGTTAAATGCTGAAATCCATGGAAACTATGAAGCATCATGCTTGCGACTGGAGAAACAAATTAAATTATTTTGCTCATCAAGAAAGGAGACTCAGCAGGGAAAAGGGAGAATAAAAATTTTCAAGATGGAGGGCCACACATTCCTTCAAAATAAAAGCCTTCGAGCTGAGGCATTTGGACCCAGCTCCATGCTTATCTCCGTGGAAGATGAAAACCAATTCCTCGAAATTGCCAAATCTTTGGGTGGTAGCCTGACCGCCTCCCTTCACGGAACCAGAAGAGATCACCAGCTTGCCGAAAAAATTTTCCCCATCCTTGAATCCAAAGCCGGTCGAGTGCTTTATAATGGATTCCCCCCCGGCGTAGTCCCTGGGATTGCCACTCACCATGGGGGTCCCTGGCCTGGGACCACGGACTCGCGCTTTACATCAATTGGGAAACAAGGATACCAAAGATTTCTACGTCCTCTAGTAAGGCAAAACTAATCTCTTACTCAACCCACATGCCGCAGGGCATCGACGGGGTTCATCTCGGATGCTTTCTTTGCGGGATACAGACCAAAAAGAACGCCGGTTAAAACTGCCACGACAAAAACCATGGGGAAAGCCCAAAAGACTAAAACCGGGCTCATATTTTGCATAGACAAGGGAAGGGATTCATAGATGACAGGCGTCCATTTTTCCATAAAACCTAAGATCATGGAGTAAGCAGGTTGACAGAGAAACCCCGCCATTATGCCCGCCAACCCACCCAACCCGGTTAAGGTTACGGTTTCGACAAGAAATTGTAAGATTATATCCTTCTTTTTTGCTCCGAGAGCCCGGCGAATTCCTACTTCCCGAGTTCTTTCTGTAACCGTGGCCAACATAATATTCATAATCCCCACACCTCCCACAAATAATGAAATGCCAGCCACAAGTCCCATTAAGGAAATAAAGGTCAGCTTTGCCCTCTCGGCTTGCTCCATCAGTTCAAAAGGTACAGTTATTTGAAAGTCTTCCATTCCGTGATCTCCATCCAGGATGTTTTCAATCATATTGGAAACCGTGAGTAGTTTTTCCTGGTCATCAATGGAAAGAATAATCCGGGAAAGCAAAGGACTTCCGTCATAGCCACGAAAGGCATAATCGAAAATTTTAGACCACATCGTTTCGATCGGTAGATACACATTGTCGCCGAACATTTCCTTAAAGCCTAAATCGCCGTCATCCTTGAGGTTGGCCCGAGGTGCGACTTCCCCCACAACCTGATATAAATTACCACCTATATTGATGGTTTTGCCGATAGCATCACCAAAAGGGAAAAGTACCCTAGAGAGTTTATTGGCCAAAACGCACACCTCAGCCTTGGCCCGATTGTCTTCATCGGTTAAAAAGCGACCGCGGGTAATAACGAGATTATGAAGGTTTCGGTAATTTGGCAGACAGCCCAATAGTTCCCCTCGCTTCTTCCCATCTTTCGTAAAAATTGTTCTGCGATCTAATTCCCGGGTGAGATAAGATGCCTGAATATGAGGGACGCTTTGAATAAGTTTTTTATAATCATTATGAGTGAGACCATAGGAATAAAAATACCGCCCCTTGTTTGACCGCTCAGATTCTGAAGGGCGCTTGCTTGCAATAATTATATTATTGGCACCCAGTTGCATAATTTCACTCTCTGCCTCTCGGGCAATCCCCTCCCCAATGGCCAGAAGCCATAACACGCTGACCACCCCAATAAAAACCCCAAGGCCGGTAAGTAAAGACCGGAGAGGGTGAGTGAAGATGCTTTGACAGGCCCCTTTTCCCAATACCCTCCATACATTTTTAAATGGGTGCACCGGGGTCTGTAATTTATTGTGCTCCGACCCTTTGTTAGGGATAGGAGAGCTCACAAGCACAGGATTACGAACACGTTGGTCCTCAACAACTGATCCATCTTGCATCCTCACTACCCGTCGGGCTCGCTTCGCCACTTCTTCCTCATGAGTCACCAATACTATGGTTTTTCCTTCTTCATTTAGATTATCCAATAAGGTGAGAATTTCTTTTGTTGTTTGGGTATCTAAATTCCCCGTGGGCTCATCCGCTAAAATAAATGCCGGGTTATTTGCCAGTGAACGAGCGATCCCAACTCGTTGCTGCTGGCCGCCCGAAAGTTGCTGTGGCCGATGCCCCCGACGCTCTTCCAAGCCAACTAAGGCAGCAAGATATGCAGGATTGGAAGAAGCTGATTTTTCTTTCCCATTGTAATGAGTGGGAAGGGAAATATTTTCATCTACATTGAGATAGGGAATTAAATTATAGGACTGGAAAACAAAACCAATCGCCTCTCCCCTCAGTTCTGAAAGCTTCTCATCGGAAAAATGACCCACCTCTTCTCCATTAATTTCATATTTCCCTTCCGTCGGACGGTCGAGGCAACCGAGAATATTTAATAAGGTACTTTTACCTGAGCCTGATGGCCCCATGATTGCAACATAATCTCCTTGAGGAACCACGAAAGAGATATGGTCTAAGGCGACTACCTCGGATCCTCCCATTGAGTATACCTTGGACAAGCCTGAAATCGAAAAAGCTATATTCGACATCTGCACGGGGTCAAAGTTAACTCGACCAAAAAAAGCTAATTGGTCACCCCTGAAGGTAGGACACTACTATCATCTTTCAAAAAGCCTGGATTCACCACGACCTCTTCCCCCTCTTTTACTCCGCTGAGGACTACCGCATGGGTCATGTTAAAAGGACCTATTTTAATTTCTCTTCGCTCAAGCCCAGTTTCACCCTTGCGAATCAAACAATAGGATTGATCTTCTTCCCTGAAGACACAGGTAATAGGAATCTGAAGAACTGACTTTCGGTGGTCCGCCAAAATAGTCACCTGGGCGGTCATACCGGTACGAATACCCTCCGGGGGAGATGAAATAAGAATTTCAGTGGCATATTCTTTGATATGAGAGGTATAACGACTCATCGAGGCCAGAGGGTACTCACTGATAGAATCTACCACACCATTCAGTTCCAAATCGCGGATCGCATCAAGTTTAATTAGGCACTTCATACCAGGACGCACCTTTTCTATTTTATTCTCATTGATTTTGGCAACTACCCTCAAAAGAGATGGGTCTGGTAAGCGTATAATGGTTTGTCTCTCCCGCACTTGCTTTCCTTCTTCAATAAGAACACCATCTTGAGACCCACCACTTGTTTTATTTGCATAGGTCACCTCACCATCCGAGGGAGAGTAGATGGTACAGTTTTTAATCTGTTCTTCAATTTCCTTTTCCCTTGTTTTTTCTAATTGGAAAGAATTTTCAGCACTCTGAAGACGGGCTTCTGTGGTTTTAATGGAAGCATTAAGGTCCGTGACTTTCGCCTTTCGGGTGTGGACACGCAGAACCTCGAGCTTGGTCTGGGCTAAGTCGAGTTCTTTTTTTGCTTTTTCAACCGCAAATTGATCAGCGTCTAACTGCACGCTGGAAACATAACCCTTGGCCGAGAGTTTTTGGCTGTAAACTAAGTATTCTTCAGCCCGCCTCATGTTTTCCTTCGCAACAAATTCAGCACTTTCCAGCTGCTCTTCACTCTCCCGGAACGATCCAGATAAATATTCCTCTAAAGCCAGCCTTGCCCCCTCTACATCTGCCGTGGCTTTTACTAACGCTGCTTTGGATTGATGAACCGAGATTCTTTGCTGAAGTAAATCTTTTTGCAGGGCGGCATCATCCAAACGAACCAAAAAATCACCTTTTTTCACAAGGGTTCCTTCGGGGACAATTTCAAGTATACTTACACCCCCAGAGCTTCGGCTCCTTACCTCACAATTAATCTCTATATTCTCAGCACTTTCAATCTCACCCGGCTCAATGATTTCCAAAGAAAAATCACTTATCTCAGCCTCTGCAAAAAGCGGTTGAATCCCTTGACTTGAAATATTTTCCCCTCCGTAAAACCACCAGGCCAATGATAAAGCACCAGCACCGGCTACACCCATCAATGCCTTCAATGAAATAAAAGCTTTTTTATGAGCACTCTTTGAATTCATAACCACCACCCTATATCATAGCCCACTTCGAGCAAGTTAGGACTTTTGGCAGAAACCCCTCTTTGGTGTAAAACTAATCAACATGTTAAGGTTTCACCCAAAGGCCTCTCTCGGTTAATTCCATGGTTCCAAGATCATAGGCAAGTCGCATCCGCATTGCCTCGTACCCAATCCATACTTCCACAAATCTATTACTGGCATCTAATAAATCATTGAGAGCATTGACTAAGTCCCGAGCGGTGGTGGCTCCAAACTGCGAGTTTCTTCCTGGTTTTGGAGGTTCACCCAGCCTCATCCTGGCTAAATCAACTTGTGCAATTGCTCCCCTCACCGCTGCTCGGCTCAATTCAAAGTTAAGCTGAAAAAGGTTGGACAAGCGTTGATGTTCACGAAAACCACGAAGAATACTGTCTTGGTAGGCAAGGAAATCTCTGCGTGCTTGTTCATACCTTACAAGGGATGCCTTGTATTTATTTCTTTCCTTTATTTTAGCCAAGGGCGTATCTATCTCGATTCCAACACTTACCCGGCTTTCATCCGACCTGAATTGACCTGCTCCCATGGAGTCAGAACCGAGGTCGCCGGACAGTACTAAATCCAAATCCGTCCGCAAATCATCTCTCGCTATATCCACATCCCTCCACATATCCACCAGTTTGGCACGGGCATTTTTCCAATCCAACCGATGGTTTGAGGCAATTCCGTAAGCTTCCTCAGGTGAAATTTTTATGTAATCCAAAACGATTGATTCAAGTCTTGCAGAGGCTCGGGTAAGCGAAAGCTCAAGAAACAAATCACTCAAATCACTCAACAAGTCCACCGCCCGACTTCGATTAAGTGTTAAGGTATTCTGGCCGGCCGCTTTTTGCCACTCCCGGAGTTCAGAAAATAGATCCAGGAGATTTTCCCTTATCTTTTCTTTGGCTTTCCTCAAATCCTGTAATAGCACCGGCAGGTCATCATGATTAAAAGTATCAACACTCATACCCAATTCCTGTAAGTCAGGTCTTGCCCTCAGTTGCTCAAAGCCTTTTTTTCTCAGCGGTATTACCTTTTCAAAGATTGCAATATCCTTGTCTACTCCGGCAAGTATACTTTTGGCTTGTTGTTCAAATTTGAGGGCACGACCGACTTGCTCCCTCAGGTCCCGAAGGGAATCAGCATTCTGGAAATCACGGACCCTATTGAGTATCTTGTTCACCTCGTCCTGTATTTTTGAAGATACTGGATCATTCAGCCTGAAACTTTCAACATATTGGTCTGTAACCACCATAGGAAGATCAGCAGGAAGGCCCAAAAATAACTTATACCCATCCAATCGGTTTTCAAAAGAAGAACGGGATGCCAGCAAACGACTCTGTCCGCTGAATAAAGCTTGCCTCGCTTGATCGACCTGTAATCTGCTCCCAATTCGGCCGGCCTCAAAAGCGGCCTCTAATTGCTCCAAGCTCTCGCGAAGCTTGGCGACATTGGCCTCCTGATTTCGTATCCTCTGCAATTCCAGCACCAGACCTAAAAAACCTGAAACTCCAACAGCCGGAGGCGAAACCATAGAAATAGACGATGTAACACCCACGCCCCTCGAAGGGTTGACGCCAAGAACAACATCTAAGTAAAAACCCTGTCTAAATTGCTCAAGGTTACGAGCATTGTAGAGCAATCGTCTTTCCTGCTGCGTCAAGCTTTCCAAGTAAATCCTCCGACTGGCTCCACGAAGCAAGGGCTGTGTTAGCGCTAGACTAGCCATAGCCCCCCCGACTTCCACATCGCCCCCACTCAATCCGACACTCAATCGATTGGCTAAAGAAAGCACCCAATTGGAACCCATTCCCGCAACGCCCTGCCCTCCCACAGTAACTCTTGATTCAAAGTCCGAAAATTCTTCTTTTCCTTTCTTGGAAGTTTCCCCAGATATTCCGGCAAATGGCCGCGGACCAAGGCGGAACCTTTCAAAGGTCACATCCAAAGCAGTTAGGTAAAGCGCTTCCTTTTGGCTCTGTAATTCTCTGGAATGCCTGACTGCAAGGGACATCGAATTTTCCAAGTCCAAGGCAATCTCACCTTTTTGATTATGAGGCAGAAAGGTTCTCCACTCCGAAGGCTCCAAGGGAGTGGACCGGTTCCCGTCTTTATATGCATCTGCCCGCTGTATTCGCTCTGTCACCTTCCGTGAATCAGGATCATCTGAAGGAATCATAGGGAATTCATCCTTGGAAAGCTTCCGTAGTCGTGAATTTTCATGAGGCTCCCAATTAAACCCAGGAACATCCTGCAATAACTTTTGGACCTCTAAATCCGCAGTTTTAGGATCCATTTTCCGGGAGCACCCAAATAGTGATAACATCAGGAGTCCAAGTGTAAGACTAAAACTTATTTTTGGAGCTTGGTTTTTCATCCTTTGGCAGGCACTAAAGCAAGATGTAAAATATTATTATTTGCAATGGGTGACATGGTCATACATTCATGCGACAACCTACGTCACATACAAGCGGTAAACCTGTAAAAGCCCAAAGATTTTCTCAGAAAGGCCAAAGGTTTTTTTAAATACTGATGGTAAAAAAGGTGTAAATGCTTAAAATAGTATCTTCCCTCGAACAAAAACTTCGGATTGCCCGGTGAGAATCACCCGGTCATCTTTCAGCTGACAGCGAACCTCTCCCCCTCTCGGGGAATCTTGCCACCCTACGAGACGATCCTTTCCAAGCTTCTTGCCCCAATATGGAGCCATCATACAGTGAGCTGAACCCGTAACATGATCTTCCTCTATACCAATGCCCGGTGCGAAGAAACGGGAGATAAAATGATATCCTATTCTTGATGTTTTTGCGGTTACACTGATACCACGGCAAGAGCTCAGCCCAGCCAACAGCTTGAAGTCTGGGGTTAAGGCCTGTATTGTCTCCTCATCCGAAAAAACACAGAGGCAATCAGTGCCAATGTATACTTCATCAGGGTATGAACCGAGACCTTCGACCAATAAGGGAGAAATTGATGATTTCCTAAATGGTATACTAGGCATACTCAGGGATATGCTTTTGTTGTCATTTTGTTGTGCCTGCAGGTCACCCGCTAAACTCGAAAACGAGATAGAAGAATCCCCAGACACCAAGCCTTCCTCATAGAGAACATAGGCCGCCGCCAGGGTGGCGTGACCACAAATTTCTATTTCAACCTGAGGTGAAAACCAACGAATGGACCATACGCCGCTTTTGGAAGGAAAAACAAAAGCCGTTTCGGGCATGTTAACCTGCGACGCCATTTTCTGCAATTCATCGGTGGAGAGCCACTCCTCCAGAATACACACCCCTGCAGGATTGCCGGAATAAGAATTTTTACAGAATGCATTGATACCGAAATAAGGAAATTTCATAAAATCTTAAAGAAGCTATAATTTTAGTCAGAAGATACAATGCCAAAGCAATTGAAGCGTATAATTTCTACATATTTATTCCTGGTTCAAAGGCAGAAAAAACTTCAAATGACTAGGCTGGGGTAACCTCCCACCCTTTTCGGTAAACCTTAGAGATAAGCTTATTTGCCTCGGCCCGGTTGGTTATCAAGTTTTTAGCATCCCATGTAAACTTCCCGCCGACTAGCATGGCAATATTTCCAAGCAAAATGGCTTCTGTCATATTACCCGAATAATCAAAATTAGACATAGCAAGTTTGGGATTATTTTGACGGATTGCCAGAACCAGTTCCTCCTTCATCCCATCATCCCCTCGACCATTTCGGGGAAGAGATGGCCTTGGCTTTTCAACTTCATTTTTGGTGTACCACTTCCCTTTTTTATAAACAAGCCAATCTGCACCATAATCATTTGGTGAATACATAACCCCATCAGTACCGAGAAGAAGAAGTCCACTACTTTTAGGTTTTTGGCCGTAGAAAAAATCAAGCGGAGGCAAATTTTTTATCCCTTGGTTGTCCCCTCCGTTGTTACCAACTTTTCCCTCATACCAACAAAACTTAATCGAACCACGACTCTCGGTCTTAGGGAAATCCATATACACCGTGCCCCAAGAGGAAAAAGTTTCCTCGTTGGCAGGCCCGGTATTTACAGACTTCACCATAGTCGGTTGTGTAAGGCCGCATCCCATGAAGGCCAGGTTTGTAGTATGGCAGGCCATGTCGCCAAGGGCTCCAGTGCCATAATCACGCCATCCCCGCCATTTAAAGGGTGTGTAACAGGAATGATAAGGACGCTCTGGGGCAGGTCCGACAAATGAATTCCAATCAAGATACGAAGGTGGCACCATTTTTTCAGAAGGTCGCTTGGTTACCTGAGGTGCCTGTGGCCAAACCGGGCGGTTGGTCCAAGCATGGATTTCCTGCACCGAACCAATACCTCCTGCCTGTAAATATTCCGCTCCCTCTCTTATCCCGTCTGAGGCTGTCCCTTGATTTCCCATCTGGGTACAAATATTTCTCTTGCGGGCCATCACTGCCAGCTGCCGAGCTTCCCATACGGTGTGTGTCAGTGGTTTTTGAACATACACATGAATGCCCTGCTCCATTGCCATCATCGTAGCTGGTGCATGAGTGTGGTCTGCGGTACACACAGTAATGGCATCAATCTTACTGCCTAATTCGCTCAACATTTGCCGATAATCAGAAAATTTCTGAGCCTTAGGATATTTACGAACCGCAAGCTCCAGCCTTCTTGCATCAATATCACAAGCAGCCACTACATTCCCATGCCTGGCAAGACCGTCAAAATCACCCTTACCTTTTCCACCAACGCCAATGCCTGCCACCTGCAGCCTCTGATTCGCCCCAAAAACCCGAGAAGGGAAAAAATTAAACGAAAACACGGTGGAAGCCGCCCCAAAAAAAGAACGGCGGGTATAATGAAAAGTTTGAGTGGAACTAGGTTTCATAGACGGAAAGCTCCACCCAACCTCTCCACCTCAACTAAATCAAGATAAATGCAAAATTTTACAATTTTTATACTTACAGGAAAAAAACTTACTCCTTAGAGGAAACCTGCTCTGCCTTGGCCTTCATGAGATAATCCCCTCGCTGGGTATGGTTGAGTGAACGAAAGTATTCCATTTCTTTTCTTCTTTCTTCCGGCGGTAACTTTTTCAACAACTGGCTGAAGGCTTTGGAGCGATTTTTAAGCCGCAACATAAAGTTTTTTTTCTCTTCAGTCGTAGAATTTCGAAATGCAACAAGTCTTTCACTCATGGCTTTTCTTTCATCTACAGTCATGAGCTCCACCCTCTCGATGGTTTTCCTCAAGACCCGTAACTTTTCTGGCTTCGCTTTTAAAAGCCTTTGCAATATCTCAATTTCCATTTGATTAAACCCTTTCAAATCCGAATTGGATGAATCCCTTTTGGGCTCTGGCATGGAAGCTTGATTCGCCGGCAAAGAACTAACTAAGGCACAAATCAAGATGATAAGAAGGAAAGATTGCATAGATTATTCTGGTGTTGATTGAAGCATAGCGAACAGGTCTAAAGTTTGATCATCGAGGAGAAAGATAGGCTCCCCAAAGTCATGACTGAAAAACATAATATCTTCCAGTAATACCTGTTCTTCATGATCGAGATTAAGCGTAGAGGAAAGGACTACAGATTTGGGTGGCGAAGGCTGTTGACTGGGTTGTTCATTAAAAAGTAAAAACAAAAGGCAGGCGGCAGCCGCCAGAGTTGTAGGCCAAAAGTAATATTTACTTCTTCCATTTACCTTCGATTGTTTACTGACTTCATTTATGACGCTTGCTGACAATGAGCCTTTGACCTGTATATCGTCAGCCCTCAAAAACTCATCAAGCTTTTCGTCCAACGGATCTCTCATATTTCTCCCTTCTTTTTAAGCACTTCTAATTTTGTTTTTAATTTTTGACGAGCACGGTGAATCCATGTTTTGATCACGGATTCATTCACTCCCATGAGATTGGCAATTTCTAGATAACTCCATTCTTTTTGCACTCGCAAAAGAAGAGCTGACCTTTGGTTTTCAGGCATCTCACTAAGAACAAGCTGTAGAATTTCTTTCCATTCATCAATCGAAGACTTCTCGACTGAGCTCTCCAGGTTCATGCAATTTTTCTCCTCTTGAAACTCCAAAGTTTGACTCTTTTGTTTTCTCTTAATTTCATCGATTAATAAATTACGGGCGATCGTGAATAACCAGGATGAAAACTTGGCAGTTGGCCTGTAACGACTTGCAGCCTTGAAGGTACGGATGAAGGTTTTTTGGGTAAGGTCTTGGGCATCTGCGTGATTACCCAATGAACGATAGAAAAAGCGATACAAAGAGTCCTGCCATTTCTCGACAAGAAAGTCCATGGTATGAATTTCTCCATTAGCAAGGGCATTCAACCATTCTGCTTCTTCGGACTCTCCAAGCAGAACTGAGAGATTACCCTTTTTAGAGCCTTCAGCCTTCACGGGAAAAGACAAAACATTTGTGGCTGTGTATTGCATTGACAACAAAACAGAACGACCATCATCCAAAAAAGTTGCAGATAATTTTAATCCAGCCGCAACAACTGCAACGCATCCACCACCACATAGCCCTGAGTGCCTTCATTTTGCAAAGAAACAGAGTATGGCTTTCCTGCCTTAAATGTGAAAGACCCCAAAGAATGCCAAATTTCACCAAGATCCACTACTTTTCTCTGATCCACAACTTTTTCTTCCACTCCTTGCTCGCTGGTTACTGAATATTTCACTGCCCCAGCCCGGTTGCCCGATGGGATGTAAGATATTCGCACCTCATAAATGCCATCTTTGACTGGGGAAAAAGGAAATTCGGCAGACTTCATGCCTTTACCTCCATTTCCGTCATGGAAGTACCCATTTCCGACAAAAGGTCTTAATGATGCACTTTGAGTCCAATTTCCCTTTAATTTTATCGCCGTGCCATCGACCACTAAACCCTGCAAGTCGTTCGGATTAATGCCAAGCCCAGTCGCAACCAAATTATTTTCTTGTAACTGTAAAATCTGGCCATCCTCCAGAAGTTGCCGTTTTAATTTTTCATATGAAACTTGCTGGACATTAATGCCTTCATCGATGGCTATACAGGCAGCAGCCCCAGCTGATTGAGCAAGAATCATGAAGACTGACTCTTTACGCAGAGAAGCATACGCGATATGAGAGGAGGATACGCAAACAGGAACAAGTAAATTTCCGCATTCCTCTTTTCTGGGGACAATGCACTGATAAGAAATTGGATACGGTGCGTCAGAATCCATATACACCCCTCCCTCATTTACATCATAGCTCTTTCCACTCCTGTCTTTTTTACCATACCTTTGCAGGTGAGAAGACTCCATATAACGAGATCCCATTCCAATGGGTTGTGGAGTTTCAACCTGTCCGCGCACATGCAAATCAGTTATTACAAAATCACTGACCATTCGGCGTGCTTCTCGTACATAAATTTGGTGGGGCCAATGCTCATTGTCCTCAAATTCATCTTTCGCTAGCCCCCATTTCGCTATTTGCTCACGAACTTCAAGCGGAACCCGAGGATCATTGCATAAAAAATAGAAATACCCTTTTTGATAAGTTTTTTGTTCCTCTACTATTAATGATCTTTCCTCATAAGATGCTTCTGAGTATCGATAATTCATGCCAATGTTATCGGTACTGAAAGGGCCAAAATTATTGGTATAAGTCTTAGCATTTGGAATCGGATAAAACTTCGTAAATATATGACTAGACTCTTCAATTAAGGCACGGAGTAGAACTTCATACTGTTGGGGGTCGTACTTCTCAGGCTTCGAGAAAGGGACTCTGTTTTTTTCATACTGGGTAAGGCATAGCCTGAAGTTGTAAGCCTGCATTTTTTCATCCCCAATTCCATGTTTTCCCGGAGCCGGAGGTATATTACCAACCTTTGCAAGAAAACCGCTTGATGGATTACCCTCAATAATTAAGGGGTCAATCTTAGGATTAAATTGATTTTGCTTGGCTAACTTTGCTTGGCCTCCATTTATATTTTCTCCGTAGACGTCGTTAGACTTCCGGCCAACAAAATATGACACCCCTGCTGCCGCCAACAAATCGCCCTCATAAGTACAGTCTAAAAATATTTTTCCTTCGTATTGGTTGCCTGGCAGAGTCGTGATGGATTGGATAAACC
>ERZ807291.4873-NODE-4873-length-17400-cov-5.157106_pt1 | contig 17400 bp, 18 predicted proteins | sample MGYA00521257_ERZ807291 | MGnify/ENA primary metagenome ERZ807291 (study PRJEB31413, sample SAMN03169783) | marine metagenome | biome: Marine; feature: Water; material: Subsurface seawater | place: North Sea | collected 2011-04-28 | depth 1 m m ... | reverse complement strand
TTCTCTTATTCTTTTCTGTTATTCTTTTCTCTTATTCTTTTCTCTTATTCTTTTCTGTTATTCTTTTCTGTTATTCTTTTCTGTTATTCTTTTCTCTTATTCTTTCCTTTTATTTTTTTGTATAATAGTAAACATCGTTAAATTTTCCTGCGAGGCAAACATATGAGCCAAAAAATTTTGGCAAATCATCATCTTCAACTATAATATCACTAATGTAGGTATTTAAATTATTTAAGAATTTGAAAAAATATTTCTCTACCCCTTCAATATAAATTTTAATTAATGTGTGGAGTGGATTGTAATTTGTTAGTTTTGCCAAAAGAGATTTAAATTCAATACAGTTTACTTCAACCTTATTAACGTAATTAAAATTCTTAGATTTAACAAACACACTATACCTGGAGGAGTCTAACAAAAAGAAGTCATAACTTCCTGAAAACTCTCCTATAGCGACGGTCATTATTTATAAATTTATCCCTTTAATAATATGATTTAAGTTAACCCTGGCAATATTCAAGACTTCATCATTAGGCTCAATAGCAATTAAGCTTTCCACATTAGGTTGGTTACACAAGAAAAGACTTAGACAGATATTTGCACCGATATCTACAATATTTTTGTATTCATTCCATCTTGGTGTTTTATATATTCCCCAATTAAAAGTTTCGTTAATAGTCAAATAGTCTTTAATTGAATCAATCTTTATCAATACCGATGCCTTTTAAAATAAGACAGTTCTTGGAACTTTATTAAGTTGAAACCAAAACACTAAAAAAATATTTAAAATAATTATAATAAATTTTAGAACCTAAAATAGATTTAATAGTCACTTTATAAAAATTATTTTAAGCATTTTTCCTAATAGTAATTTGGATTTTCCTATGCTTACAATATAAGGACTAATTTTATTAATACTAAATAAAGTAAAGACTTTAAATTATATTTAAATAATATGGATTAATAATACGTTTACTTGGACTTTAATCAGTACCTGTCTTGAATTAAAGGTTAAACTTGTTAGTGCATGAAGAGACTGTCAAAATATCATAATCCTCATGATATGTTAAAAGTGATGTTGCAGTGTCCGGCTGAATCCGTCTTTGTTATTTCTAGGGGATTTAACAGCCTTCACTATAAACAAAGGAACAGTGCGAACCAAAAATTTTGGGGTGAGTCCTGGTGGTGAATGATCACCTACAATCAACAGATTATAGGATGAATGATTTTCAAAATATTCATGTATAACATCATCAACCTCCCTATATATATCTTCCACGTGATTCTCATACTTGATATATGGAAAATGGCTATCAAGGGTCAACGCATAAATAAGGTCATACGTCTTCTTGCCCGCCAAATCGAATACTTCAGTAAAAAGGTTTTTGTCACACAAGCCCTTAAAAGAATAAAAGCACTCATCAGGATATGACAGAAAATCGTTACGGAATTTAATAAGATCAAAACTAGAAATTCGGTAGAAGTGAGACCGATTATATATAAAACCATTATTACCATGAAAGGCAGAGCTGAGTTTTACAAGCTCGGGCAAGCAGACGTTATCAGATTGAAGTATTCCAACACTGACACTACATAGGTAATTATACTCCGAATCAATAGTCGATGCATCTCGATATATTGCCTTATAGGTCAATCTTGGATAACGTTTCAACATTTTTTCAATCACCCTAGCATTTCTAGGAACTCCTAAACTTTCCCAATTTAAAAAAATGGTAGGACCACTCAAAATTAAGTCTTTTGCTGCATCATATACTGGATCTTTTCGAAAATACGCTAGATCGTGCACTGATGAATTGTAGGAGGTATAGATTAGACTAGTAGATGCCTTATCTGTCGCTATCTTTTTATCTAAAAAAAGTATTAATACAAATAAGCATAGAAAGTAAATCTTATTTATGTAAAATAAAAATGATATTGTTATCCAAACACCAATAAAAATTAAGACTAATAAATCATTACCAAAAAAAGTGAAAATATTGACACTAAAAAAAACTTGAGCCACTTTAAGAGAATTAACAATTATAAAAGAGAACAAAAAAGCGATATTAAATCGAGAAGCTACCAGAAGAAGAGTTTCATAATATATAAATCGATGGTTCAAATCGTTTGTGTATAAAATAATATCAAAACTAACCGACAGCAATAAAAAAAACCAAACAATTCGATTATTATTCAACATGAAATTGCGTTTCCAGAAACGAATGCGCCCTTGATATTTCGCTCATTTTTGTACATCTTTAACTTAGAGCAGCTTTTTAATGGATGTATGAAAAACACACTATTAGCACAAACTTTATTTGCCTCAATAATTTGTTCAGTATTAATTACAATGTTCCTTATACCCACTTTTTCTAAATTCATACATACATGAGCTAGTGGCCTTTTTGACTTATAGACAGAAACTAAATATCCTCCAAAAAGATTCGATACTTTCTCAAAAATTTCAAATTGATGAGGCAGGTAAATTTGAACTATTAGATTTGGTAGAATACTCTTAAACTGTTCTTTTTCTGATAAATAATCTAACATATCACCGAAGTCTGTTTTTATATCAAGAATAAGCCGCTGATCGTCAACACCACCTCTAAGGTATTTCCTCAAATCACATGGCTTAGTCAAAGAAGTTGGAGCATCGTGCGCACAAAATAGAACGTTGTTATTTAGGACCAAGTCAATTTCGAACACCTTTAAACCAACACCACGAGATATATCAGCCGCTTTATAAGTATTTTCTAACTCTTCACCTCGAAAGCCAGCTCCATGACCAACCAATATAAAGTCAGAATTAAATTGTAGGCGATTGTCAATGGATGCTATTTTATCCCATGTTTCACCTGCAATATATCCAAACATGTGCCGCAAATTATTGTCAAATAATGTTCGATCAATTTTAACCACAGCCTTTCGTATTTGTTTTTTACCAACAGCAATAGTTAATACACTGCAGATAAAAATAATTAATACTACAATTCGTATTATCATATAAATTTAACGCTTCCTAATCTTACTAGATAGATCATTTTTAACACATATAAAAGTGGAAGATTTACTGGGCCTCAGTTGGTCTGACAGAAAGATACATTATTATTCGAGATCACCATCATAATTTGATAATCACAGCTATCAATTCAGGTAATTAGATATGACTTTCAATTACCAATTTGGGACTAAAAGGTGGAGACCACCCCAATAATTCAAGAGAATAATCAATATCTAATTGAAGATCTAGCATTAAGCTCTCCCCAGATTTTTGTCTATCTAAGCGTTTAAACATAAACCATAAGAACTTCAATGGTAATTTAACAATTTGGGGCTTTTTACCAACAATTTTACCCATTAATTGAACGACTTCTCGCGTAGATAAATCTTCATTATCACTAACAAAAAATAATTTATTTACTGCCTTATTATGCTCAATACATACTGCAATAAAGCTAACTATATTTTCAATAGCTACTAAACTACGTTTATTGTTAATTAAACCAACAGGAAGCGGTATACCGATTCTTATGAATTTCTCTATTAGCCCAAAATTGCCAGGAGCATTCTTCCCGTATATAGCGGGAGGACGGATGATAACGACGTCGAGACTTGTCCGCTTGGCTATTGCGCGTAAACCAATTTCGGCTTCCAGTTTAGATACAGCATAGGGTGAATGAGGAGATGGCGAGTCATCAACGTTAAACGGTATCCCCGCCGTGAATGCTCCATTAACTCCTATCGAGCTCAAAAATATGAATCGAGACACACCAGAATTTGCTGCTTGTTCAGCTAGATTCAACGTACCTATTGTATTAGTTTGTCTAAACGCCTCCAAAGGATCAGCGGCCTCATCATTTAGCATATGTGCTCGACCTGCAAGATGAACTACGACATCACAGCATTCTAGGGCCTGACCCCAATCGGTCTCTGAATCAAGACTATCTACTATAATATAGTCTTGCCCCTCTATCGCCAAAGACCTGTCACGAACAGAACCTAATACATCATAACCACTCAAACGCAGAGCCTCACAAAGGGCTTCACCAACAAATCCATTAGACCCAGTAACTAAAATTTTATTATATCTTTCCTGAGTCACTAACTAAAATCCTTCTAGTATTAATATTCAAAAAGTAAACACTTTTAAATTACATTTTTAAGCATAGGTTGCCGCACACTAATTTTTTTGGACGGACCAACCTCATAAACAAATCTTATTTAACCTCCATAGATAACAAGCCTCTATTATTTCCATGGAGCAATGTTGCGATAAAAAAACTCAAATATAAGGCCAACACACATCTTCAATATAAATATCAAAAAAATTTACATTGTTCAACTTAACATAATTCTCATGACCTAAAAGATTTGTTAGCCCTCTCTTAACTCTTCAAGATATTTATAACCGCGAATCTGCAGTTTTCTCCTAGTCTCTAACGATACACACATGGCAAGCACAACACGCAATTCATCCTTATCCCTAACAATCAATGATGGACTGCCATCTGGCAGGCCGTCATAAACATCTTGAGAGACTAGGGTGGGTATGCCGTAAAAAAGATAATCAAGGACCTTGTTCTGCATTCCGGTTCCATTCTGGATCAAAGCTACTCCGCACAAAGCATCAGGAACTACATCATCAAGATTATCTACAAATCCGTGAACAATAATATTTCGAAACTCTTCTAGCCTTTTTTTTGTTGACTTGGCCAGTGAACCAACAACATGTAATTCATAAGTCGGGTCAATCTCATTAAGAAGTATTGATGTACTGATAACAGAGTATAAGTTCGGTTCGTAATCTACTTGACCAATAAAAACAACTTTCTTTTCTTGGAAAGCCGTAGATTGGCTATTAGGTGGCCTAGAACAAATAGAGTTAGGCATTACTGAATAATTCACCGCTATTGACAGCAACGAGTCATTGTTTGAAATAAACTGTGTGGCGATTGAACCATTTGACGCAAGAGACTCTTCAAACTTAGCCAACCTTTGTGCTTCTAACATGAAAAATATTTTCTTAAAAGAAAACACAGGTAGCAGTGCTCCTCGTAATCTATAATTGACAGCCAAACTCTCGCATAAATCTACCGTTAACTCATTGCCAAATTTAGCATGTTGCACTGTCCTCGCGAGGTGAAATACAATCTGGTCAACTCCCTTAAGCTGCTCTAAAATCTGTTGTCTTTGAAAAACAATATTAGTGACTGGCCACCCTTTAAAAAAAAGCTTTAACCCTATCCAAATATCAATAAACCGCAATGGGAAATACTTAACACTTACACCATCGATCACTAGCGTTTCCGATCTAAATAAGGATGGACAATAAACCCACTTCTCAATCTGCTCCAAATTACTCACCAATACACGCAAGCGCAACACAGAGCCTCTTACTTCATCTGTAGGCGAGCATGTGGAAACTACAACACCACTAGTTGTCATATAATTCCTTGGCAACTTTCTCGGCTATGAGCATCATTTGAAAAGTAAAATGTTCGGCGCCCACCTTAAACTTATACCCAGGACCCACCAACACAACTCTCTTATTATTAACTATGTTGTTACTGACTTCTGGAGATAAATGACTGTAAGTATTATGAAAATGAATTGCTGACATTAAACTAGACTCAACTAGCCTTAAGTCATGGTCCTTTAACATAGTTGCCAACTCGCCAACCTTCGACTCATCAACCAATAGACGACCATCCTTTCTTTGGTAACAATCTTTTACTACGATATTTATAAAACCAGCCCACCTTCTGGATCTAGAAAATATCCCATATCGTAGAAAAAATGATTGTTTAAGAATATTAAAGCTGGCCCTGCATAGAAGCCTCTTTAAAACTTCAAAAGTATTACCAACATAAATGCCCTTATCCAAATGAAAAACCTTATTCTCTTGCTCACCATAAATTGGCCTAGCAGACATCTTAAATTTTAATTTATCTCCATCATACAAACGATATCCTCTAACAAAACCCTTACTCGAAAATGTAATCTTTTCTGATTTTTTGTCAGCGAATAGAGGTTTAGAAATCCCCTCGACTTGAGCCACTAAATGATCACTTACCGTACTAGATAAAGTAGCGAGGCCAGAGTTAATGAGACAGTCTGTGTCAGGCAAAGCTCCATGACAAACCAATACTTTATCAAAGCTTTCAAAGCTACCATCACTAAATGTTACCTTGACAGATTCATCAAAAGGTTTTAAAAAGCTGACTGGAAGTCGGATACCATAGCTAAGATTCTTAAGGACATTATGTGGCCTGATAGGAAAAAAAGGGACAAACTCAGTTTCTTCTCTAAACTCTACATTACCTAAATATTTTTTGGATAACTCGGACGATGAAAAACAGTTCCTGTGTAACAAACCCAAATCACATACTGAGTGCCACAAACTACCCAAACCACCTCTATCATTGTTTGACGTAGGAATCTCGTGGCCAAATATTGATTCAAATTTACGCTCACCATTAATGTGCCTTGAAAGAAATACATTATCGAAACCCAACCTACATAGGGTCATCAGCGCCGATGCACCGACAGGGCCGTCACCAATTACTAAAGTCTTGAAATCAGAGCCCATGTAGATAATCTCGAAATCCAGCCACAGATTTCTCCCAACTATATTTGTGCGCCACAGCCAAATTTTTCTGATACTGTTCTCGGCTCAACGGGTTCGAATGCGACATTTGTATAACGATTTTTTTCAATGCTGACTCGTCCAGTGGGTCATAATATGTACCCACACCTTCTAACAAGCCAACCATAGCTCCCCTGTTTGAAAGGTAGACATCACACCCAGCCATCAGCGCTTCAATGGCAGGAATGCCAAATGATTCATAAAGTGAAGGGAGCATAAAGTGAGAACTAGTTTGATAAAACCTTTTGACTTCTGATCTACACACATGACCATGATAGCTCACAAAGGTGTCATCTCCCATTCCAATTTCACCCGCAGAAGAAATACCAACAATATCTATACCCTCAAACTGATTTCGCAACGTACTATTTCCAGTTAATGCTTTAATCGTGGCTGTTACATTTTTTTGAGGAGACGAGCCTGTCACCATGAGTATTCGTTTTTTTTTGGACGCCAGAAGGCCAAAATTCAAACTAAATTCGGGACTGACACCATTATGAATCACCGCGACTTTCTCTGAGGGCACTTGCAACTCAGCAACCAAATCTTTTTTGGCAAATTGTGACACACTAATGATCCCAAGTGATTTTTTTGCAGCAATGCTAATAGTCGATTTTCGATAGATCTCGCCTAACCCCCTTTTAATAGTATTAGTGCCATCTGAATCCTTTTTTTTCTTTAGGTAATAGACGTCATGAATTAGAAGGATCTGTTTTTTTGAAATGAAGAACATAGTCGCAGTGTTACCAGAATTTATAAGACGATCAGCGCGAATGTGATAAAAATATAATGGTAATAAAATCTGCTCATATATCGGTAATGGCGCCTTTAGAGTTTTTATTTTAACATTTTCTAACCCATGAAAACGTGCATTTAGCATGACAGCGCCAACACCGTTATTTGTTACTAAATAAAAATCGATACTAGGAAGTTGGGGTATAGCCTCCAGGATCTCACTAAGATAAACACCCATACCTCTCATTTTGTCCGATATATGGTAACAATCAATCAAAATCTTCATATACTAACCTTATTCTTCACTAGCCGATTAACAATATTTCTCCCACCGTAATTTTTAGTGCCAAACAATGCAAAATAAAATATTGGCCAAACTAGTTTTGGCCCAGCAATAAACAAAAGTACTAAACACAACAAATAAAATAGCCTTCTACCATTTTTAACAATAAGAAAGAGTCCTATAAAAACGGAAGCTAATGCTGATCCAGTTAGGAAGTTTAGTGTTGCAGCAGGCGAGAATCCGGTACTATAATAGGGCAAAATAACCGAAGAGAAACTGACAAAGATACTGGAAATTCTATTTGAGCCAAACGCCTCCTCTGCCATCAAGATACTCTCATACTCATAAACCAGAACAAAAAAATGAATTAAACGACTAGTTACATGGTCAAACCTAGCCCAGTCAAGTATTGTTAAATTTGACAAAAATACCACAGTAAGCAGCATTGCTGTGGCATAGCTTAGATATATCAGGAGATTACGAAAGGAACCATTTTGTTGGATGATTACGAATGCTAGATAAACTGCCCCGTAGAAGTAGCCAGAAATACTTCTTAATAGCATCAGGCTTCCTATTACTAGTAGTGGTACAAACCAACGCTTTGGCTTATATCCACTCACAATTAGACCAAGGCCTACAACTAATGTTGCGCAATAAGCGGGTTCAGGAGCTAATCCAGTTACTCCTCCGTTTCTGCCTCTAACAACATCGAGGACATTAGACCGATACTCAGCATTAAAAACTAAATGGGTAAACGATTGAAATTCAGGTGAAACTAGCTGAAGAACACTTACAATAAAGTTAATTAATAAGAATCCAGTGAAAACATTTACCACCTTCAGTTTTTCATGGCTTTTAAGACGATCAAACAAAGAGCAACCCACTAGCATAGATGTCAAGACAGCAGCGTCAATAATTGATCGAGAATTGGGATCAACAAACAACCAAAGCGAGCCGATAATCATAATTATCAAGCCAGAAAATACAATACGCAAATCAACTTTTAGAAAGGCCAAGGAGATTAGAAAGTATGGGAAGACTTCGTTATTAAGATTCATAGGGTTTAAAAAAATGAAACAAGTGCCCAATGACAATATCAAAATCCCAATGTTTCGCATTCTAAGCGTAATGTGTTTTTGTTTATTAATGCTGATTCTTCCTAGACAGAATGGATGTTTTAAATACTAAATTTGGCATAATTGGCGACCATAGAATCTTATTTTTCGCACAAGAACTCTTCCAGCTAGGTTAATTAATACCAACTCACTAAACTCTTTAACTTCTTAATGGGGACTAAATTAAGCGTAGCTATTATCAATATTCTTTTCACACTAAAAGTTCTGAGTGAACTCATAATTGCCTTAGCTTTGGCACCTGATAACGTCTGATCTATTGCACGGTGATAACTGATCATTCTAGCTATAGTTATTGAGTTTTTAACGTATATCATCGGGTTATCTCTCTTGAGTGCTAATGCCCAATGCTCAAATTCGCCAATCCTTTGCCAACTGTTAGTTTTAGAAAGATTTTCAGCATGCCAACGATAGAAAGCCAAAGGTTCTGAGACAACTCCAATTTTGTAGCTAGCGGACACTCTAATAACAAAGTCAAAGTCACCAATTATATTGTACTCACCGGTGAATCCTCCAACATACTCAAACGCACTTCTTCTAACTATTATAGTCAATAAACCTATCGTATAATTATGGATTAATTGGTTTGTCAAGATGCCACTTGGAAGCGGTGTTTTGAATACCGTTTTAGTGATTTGGGATGACTCATCGTGACGATAATAGTTGCTATAAACTAAACCGACATCGGCGCTGTCAAAGAGGTTTACTTGCTTAGCTAATTTTGTTGGCTCCCACCAATCATCCACGTCTAAAAAAGCCACTAATTCTCCAACAGATTTTTCCACTGCGGAGTTTCTCGCACTATATAAGTTCGTTAAATTTGGCGCATAAAAATATCGAAAGCGAACGTCAATAATTGATTTAAATATCTTTGCTGAATTATCTGTTGATTGGTTATCCCAAAAGATCACTTCTAAATTTTCATATGTTTGAGACAAAATACTTTCCAGCGCTTGGAGCAGATACTTCTCTCCATTGCGGCAGTTCACAATAACACTCACTTTTCCTGCATCGATCATTCCAAATTATCCCTAATATTGCAGTGGTCAAATAAAACGGGTAGCAGTATAAAAGACAATGCTTTACTTTACTTTGCTTCTGCTTTATTTAGTTATTTTAGACTTAAGACGCTTTTCAGCATGCATCTTTTTCAAAGCGCATTTTTCTTCTTCTAAGTCTTTTATACTCTCCGTAAGTGACGCATCCATGCCACCAAATTTAGTCCAATATTTAAATATACTGGCCGAGCTAACGCCGTCTTTTTTACAGGAATCAGGATCGCTTGCCCCCATTTTAATTTTTCATAACAGCCATGACCTGATTTTCAATAAATCTTTTTTATGCAGATCTCCTTTGTTTCTTGTGCAACAAGAATCTATCTATTTATCGGGGATTTGTCATAAATTAAAAAAAATACGCTGACATTTATCGTTTTTTATTAACCCTGATTTAGTTCAAATAGAAATTATTTTTTAGCTTATATATGTCGATACCCTACCATTATTTTCATTGCTTCGTGTTAGATTATAAAAATCTCAAGACAATTAGCCAAATCATTTTTAGAGATTTCGTCAGCGGAAAACCGCGGTTTAATCAGTTCTTTTTGAACAAACTAAAAAGCTTCACCATTTTACGTATTCTTTAGAATGTTAAACAAAAGCTCACTGATTAACTTTCCTGATTAGCAGTCCTATAAAAATTAATTGTACGAAGTATTCCATCTTCAAGAGTAATTTCTGGCTTCCAATTAAGCACATTATTTGCTTTATTTATATCAGCATAGAGCGCCATGTTTTCTTTTGTACGATAAGGTATTTGGCCGAATAATGGATCACCTTGACCAATTAAAATTCTAACTGTTTCTGTCACTTTACGTATAGTAACTGGAATTCCAGAAGCAATATTTATCACTTCACCATTGATATCATCGTGCATTAACGCCATCAAAATTCCTCTCGTAACATCATCTACATAACAAAAATCTCTTAGTTGTTCACCTAATGACGTAGGGAAGCTTTTTCCAGAAGCACATCCACTAATCACCTGAGGAAAAAACCGCTTGTGATCTTGTCCAGGCCCATAAACCAAAAATAAACGCAAAATAACAGCTGGAAACCCTTCAGTTCTATTTAACATTTGTAAGAACTGTGTAGAAGCAACTTTCCCAAATGAATATGGTGATATTGGGGACTCACGCATAGTTTCATTTTGAGGAGCCTGTAAGTTACCATATTCATCACTGCTCCCAATTTGAATAAATCGTTTTAGTTTATCCACATCTAATGCTTTGACAATATTTTTCACACCAGAGAAGTGAGAATCAATAACGGAATCCCCACCTTCACTAAAGGAACAGTGGTCAATGTAACCTGATAGATTGATTACAAATTTTATATCTATATTCAACAATCTGTTGCTTAAATCATTAAAATCAGTGATATCGGCCTGAAGGTATACAGCACCCTTAACTTTATTTTCACCATCTGGCTCATGAAGTGATAGCACTATTGTCTGAAAACCCAATTTTACCGCAGCACAAGTAAGATGTTTTCCAATAAATCCAGTTCCACCTATAATTAAAAGGTTATCAGCCATTATTTAAACAACACAATAGAAATGTTATAGAAATCAATACGTCTAATTGAAGTGATCATACAATTCCAAATTTAATGTTAAGTTGCCCATAGTTATTTTCCAGAGGACCACGTTTTCTCTAAAGAATCTCGATCACGTTTCGTATCCATACATTGCCAAAACCCATCATGCTGCAATGCGAGCCACCTGGTTTGGTCCAGATACTGACAGACTTAAGCTTGTAAAATCCCATCCCAAACTTAGCGCATACATAACCATGTTATGACTAATCAAACCATTACCACCTACGATTACAATTTTTTGTTTCATTAGTGCTAAATCTGCCAGTCGTAGGGAATACTAGAATCAAAGGCCGGTTTCCGAGCACTTTCGGTTGGATCATGAGGTAGATCAGCGCAGTTAGCCAGCAATGCTGGTGTGTTGCCGATACACGCAAAGCCATACCAAAGCCCCGGTGGAATCTTCACCCGTAAATAAGCATCTGGACGGCCAAGTTCTTGTATCTGTAAATTGCGTCTAGTGCTTGATCCTACTCGGTCATCGTAAATCACTAACCTAACCCGTCCAACTGGAACTGCAAGGTTTTGTGTTTGTTCACGGTGTAATTTCCAAGCTTTAATAGCACCGGGCAGCACTTCAGAAAAATAGCATTCACCAAACTTCATAAAGTCTGGAGCATCATTGCGTAGCATGTGCAACACAGCACCATGTTCATCGACCAATTCGCGCAATGTAACATTGGTCACACCATCTATCTTAAACAAATTACTCATTACGATTCCACACGGCACCCCTATCCTTCGCTATTTGGCAATACTGCTCAATCTGGCCAACGCTATAAAGATGCATATCCTGCTGGCGCTCATGCCAACTATGATACCAATCTACTGTAAAAGAAACAGTCTCTGGAAACTCCATCACGGCCTGCCAGTTCAAATGAAATAGCGCCTTATCACAAGAGAGTTTAAGTAGCTGCGCTTCATGACCACCATCTTCGTACCCTTGCGGAATCTGCCATTGCACACTAGGCCAACGACTAGCCATAGCATCCAATAATTCAGCTACTGTTTGATTGACATTAGCATCAGGCCCAAAGTTAAACGATTCGCCATTAAGCAAATCAGACTGTTGCAAAAGTTTTGCTCCTAACCACAAGTAGCCACTTAAGGGTTCTAAAACATGTTGCCACGGGCGCGTGGCTTGCGGGCTGCGCACCGTAACCAATTCACCTAGCGACCAAGCACGAATGCAATCTGGCACAATACGATCATCGGCCCAATCGCCACCACCAATGACGTTACCAGCTCGTGCGATGGCAACCCGTGTAGGAGTATGGCGCAGAAAACTATGAAAATAAGACTGAGCCACAAGATCAGCACAACTTTTTGAGCCACTATAGGGGTCATTACCACCTAGCGCATCAGTTTCACGATAGCCCCAGCACCACTCAACGTTGCGGTAGGCTTTATCACTAGTAATCAGAACAGCAGCACTAATCCAAGGTCTTGTACGCACACACTCAAGTAAATTGACCATGCCCATAATATTAGTTTCAAAGGTGGTAACTGGGTCCACATAAGAGCACCTCACTAGTGCTTGTGCTGCTAGATGAAACACTATGTCGGGCTTAAACTCATCGATCACTTTTGCTAAGCCAGCTCTATCACGAATATCGCCCTCATAATGTTGAAGATGCTGCTCAAGGCCTAGCAACTCAAAATTAGATGGCGTGTTAGGCTTGTCAACAGAAAATCCAGCAACTTCCGCACCCAAATGCTTAAGCCACAAGGCCAACCAAGAACCTTTAAAACCAGTGTGTCCTGTGATTAAAACTTTTTTGTTTTTGTAAATATCATTAAACATTTTTAGTTTTCCCAGACCATCCAAGGTGCGGTTTTGTTCTCACACATCTCGTTGAGTTTAATTTTATCTCGGAGAGTATCCATTGGCATCCAAAAACCATCGTGTTTGTAGGTATATATTTCTCCATTTTTTGCAAGATTTCTAAGTGGCTCTTGCTCAAAAACAACATCATCTCCATCATCAATATAATCCAAAATCTTTGGGTGACAAATAAAATACCCCACATTAATCCATGAATCGTCGCCCTTTGGCTTTTCTTTAAACTCTACAACCTGATTGTCCTGATCAATACTTAATGCGCCAAATCTACCATCAGGTTGGGCTGATGTCATTGTCATTAACTTTCCATGTTGTGTATGAAACTCAAGTGCTTTATTAATATCGATATCTGCAACACCATCACCATAAGTTAGCAAAAAGGTCTCATCTCCAATATATTTTTTTGCTTTTTTTATTCTTGCTCCTGTCATAGAATTTAGCCCAGTATCGAGCAAAGTGATTTTCCAAGGCTCACTAGAGTTGTTATGTACCTCCATGTTCCCGCTTGCCATATCGATAGTCACATCACTTTGGTGTAAAAAATAGTTGTAAAAATACTCCTTAATATAATAGCCTTTATAGCCTAATAATATAACAAACTCATTGACGCCGAAGTGTGAGTAGGTTTTCATAATATGCCATAGTATAGGTTTGCCCCCTATCTCTACCATTGGCTTTGGCCTTAAACCTGTCTCTTCAATTAACCTAGTGCCAAAACCGCCAGCCAATAATAATGCTTTCATAGTTTAAAAAATCCTCATACCCATCACTACTAAAAATATAAATTTGTTTAGTTCAACTGGACCTGTATTCCTTGACACACACCATAGCAAAAATTTTAATTGCTTTTTTCTTTTATAGATTTTTAAAACTATATCATTTGAGATTTTAAATACGTGACTGCTCTCAAATTAGAAGTAATCCTACAGTATTATTTTTGATATATATGATTTATTCGAGACCTAAACGCTATTGAGAAATTTGATTTATGACAGACGAACTGTCGGTCATCCAATTGTATTTCTGATTTGGTAACAACCATTGTTCTCCATAAATATAAGCATTAATCGATTTAAAATTTTTTGGTACTTTACAATTAACTCCAAAATAATCAACATCAATGAAATTAATTAATAAATCTTTTGGCGTAGTATACCCTTTCTCTATATATAGAACTCCTGGCTTATCTAAACGTTTATAGAGTGGCACAAGAATAAATTTAAATAGTTTCAAAAATCTATATGTAAGCTCATATCGGCCCTTATATTTTTTATTATGTGCAAGTTTGTCAAGCAGGGAACCTATCTTAGATTTTGGAAGACGATGCAAACAACAAGCTAATTTTTTAGAACTTTTACAATCCTTGTAAAAGTTAACATCTACTGATCTACCCCCACTTCTTTTAAAGCTTAAAGACCCTTCAGGATGCTCTTGATTCCATTTAAAGCCCATTAATTTAAAAATATTGATAATATATTCTTCAGTATATTCACCTTCCCAAACAGCTATATCAATATCATGATCCCATGGGATTAAATCACCATTTCTAGCCAACCCAAGTAACGAGCCATGACACACCCAATAAAAGACTTTATGTTTATTCAATTCTTGAATCGTATTATAAAAATTGAGATCCATCTTTCTCCTTAATAAAGCAACATGTTGATTATTTGTTCATAAATAGCCTCGGTTCAAACGCTGCTACTTTGTCTAGTTTTAAACAGAATTTGAGCCTCAACCTCAGGTTTAGCTCTAATTAACAGTAAATACGTCACGCACCTATGGTTCCATCAGGCCTTTTAAATTGTGACCAAATTCAGCTGACCACAACAAACTCCCTTCTCATGTGAATACGAACACGTACTTTGAGTCAGCCCACTTTCTATGCTCAGCATATGACAATATTGGATTGTCAAAATGACAAATTGAATTAATCGGTTTTTTCAAAATAACTAGTTTACTGACTTCCATCACCAGATTCTTGACATTGCTGATGCTCTCAGGGCGGTTCATAGCGACTGGTATCGACATTATAGATCTGCTAGAACGTTTCGCTAGTCCTTGAACCGTCTAAATCAACTTCAAATTACAATTATCTACCACTTTATATAACTGACGGTAGTAACAGCATTACTGATCAATCTAGACATGAACCAAGTGCACCAAAGGCTAGAAACATCATTTCAACTGTTCAAGTATTATTATACTGATTGATGAAAAAATACTGTAGTTCGTTTCTCTAAAAAAGAAGACCATAGCAGTAACAAAAAGGCCTAGGACCATGGCTTTCAAACCATAGCAACTGAATTTAAATACGTCAGTTCTCTACTAGGCCGTTTATCTAATTTATTTTCAATAGCATCTAGGTATTACTGATCGCAGTCACATAATCTATGAGTTCTTTGGAAGGTAATATCGCAGTAACTGACTCGTAATTTTAAGCATTCCTCTTCGCTGAGGGCTGATTAGAAGTAATGTGAATTTTTAAATTAATCAATTTCTCTATACTTAAATTCATTATCACTCCTACATTAGCCACCCATATTACGAATAGGTTCCTTACAGCAACCAACCTCCTCCCTGATGTCATTCTGTTTGATACAATATTTAGACACTAATTAAGTTATGGATTATTAATCACTACATTAGCTTTGGAATCGAAATTATTTTCGCTTTCATAGCTAATCAGTGCCACGAGATATTTTCATTAAGTTGACTACTTTTTTCAAATCTTCCTCCGTATCAACAGCTTGTGTGTTGTATCTTGTTGGGACCATACGGACTTTTAAACCATGCTCTAAAACGCGCATCATATCCACAGATTCCACTATTTCTAAAGGAGTTGGTTGTAAATTTGTATATTTTAATAAAAAATTTCGTCGAAATGGAATAACACAAACCTGCTTCTTCATTGATACGTCACCAAATCTTCTTGTTGGAATTGGCTCACGGGAAAAGAAAAGAGCATCGCTATTTAAATCACAAACGACCTTAATACAGTTCCTATCTTCAAACTCTCCAATAGTGTCAATATCTCCAAGCAAATTTGTAATTAAAATCTCTGGATTATTGAGCATAGGCGTTACGGCCTCTGTGATCATATTTGGATGAGTCATGGGTTCATCTCCTTGCACCATCACAACAATATCATATTCAATTCCGTCATTTCTTTCTAAATACAACAAAGCTTCAGCACAACGATCAGATGCCCGTTCGTGACGCTTGCTTGTCATAACAGCTTCACCACCTATTGACTCTATGTAGTCTAAAATTTCTTGGTCACACGTTGCAACAACTGTTTTCATCAATAAATTGCATCTCGAAACATTTTCATAAACGTGGCCAATCATTGGCTTACCAAAAATTTCTTTAAGTGGTTTCCCTGGAAATCTACTACTACCCATTCTTGCCGGTATTAATGCTATTATGTTCATAGGTTTCCTATTTTTATTTTTGACAACATATCATCATATGGGAACTCCACCCAGAGGCTGATATTCTCTTTTGCCATTTTAATTTTTCATTATCTGAGGCATACTTTACGAGTGTCCTTAGAGACCTATCTTTAATTAAATCTAAGTTACTGCTCAGAATATCAATATCTAACCTACCAGGTGTAGTAACTTGCAAGACCTTAAAACCAATTTTTTTAATCAACAATTTTATAGAATAAGGATTAAAGAAATTCAGATGATGAGGAGGAGACACGGATTTAGAGTTTTCCCACAACCCTAAAATATCTAAGCCTGTCCCTGATAGAGTAGTAAATATAAACATATCATCAGGAAGCATCAATTTATACAGTTGTATTAAAAAAGATTCAGGATTGTGAAGATGCTCAAAAAGCTCAAAACTAACAAAGACTTTATTACCCTCGGGCAAATCGCTATCTTTAACATCTTCGAGAAACTTTTCTACAACATCAATACCTCTATCTCTACAACTTTTAGCGAGATGAAAACCAGGTTCGATGACTGTTGTGCTTCTACCAAATAAAGAAAGCATCTCCTCTGCAAAGATCCCGTAACCTCCCCCAATATCTACAACGTTAAATCTTCCCGAGCCCAATTTTTGACTTATGTCATGGATTAGCTTGGCTTTTGGCTTCC
>ERZ807291.4864-NODE-4864-length-17417-cov-162.148888_pt1 | contig 17417 bp, 11 predicted proteins | sample MGYA00521257_ERZ807291 | MGnify/ENA primary metagenome ERZ807291 (study PRJEB31413, sample SAMN03169783) | marine metagenome | biome: Marine; feature: Water; material: Subsurface seawater | place: North Sea | collected 2011-04-28 | depth 1 m m ... | reverse complement strand
AACCTGTAGCAACATCAGCAATTTGATCAACAACATCCAATCCTTCTGTTACTTTGCCAAAAACAGCATATCCCCAACCTTGAGAATTTTCACCTGTATGATTCAAAAAGCCGTTGTCTTTATGGTTAATAAAGAACTGACTTGTGGCTGAATGAGGATCCATAGTTCTTGCCATTGCAATTGTGCCACGATCATTGGTTAAGCCATTGTTAGCCTCGTTCTGAATTGGTGCAGTTCCACTGGACTTGTCGCTCATATCAGCATTTAAACCACCACCTTGGACCATAAAACCATTGATCACTCTATGGAATATAGTTCCTTCAAAATATCCAGAATTTGCTATATCAACAAAGTTCTTAACAGTAATTGGAGCTTTTTCTCCGTTTAGCTCTAGTTGAATATCTCCGGCAGATGTTTTGATTGTTACTTGTGTCATGCTTATCTCCTTGATTATTGGCACTTCGACTTCATCGCTTTTTTTTGAACAAGAATTAAGAATAAATGCCAAAGCAAAAGAGCTTAAAGTTAATTTTAATATGTTGTTATTTTTCACAGACTTAGCCTAATTTTAAAAAATATGATTTTATCATTAAAAGTCATATTTGAGCATATAGTCTCTAAATTGATCTCTAATATTCTTATCATTCAAACCAAACTCACTCAAAGAATAATTATGTTTGCGTTTAGATTTACTTTTTCCATTAACCAAGAACTGCTGAATATTGTTCTCAGTTTCAATTGTCATATCCATTTGAAGGCTTGCATATACTTTCTTTATCTCCATAAGAGGATTTTTAATAAAGTCATCATATTTAATATCAACAATATTATTTGTATCTACTAAAAACCTATCATCCATACCTTTATTTAAATTATGTGACCAAAAGTTAATAACAGTCTTCCCGATAGATTCAGCATCTATCTTTTTTGTAAATGCACTCCTTATATTTTTTGTAAGACTGCAAAATGATCCCATAGCTTCTGCTGGGTTTCTATGAATATTAATAAACTTAGCATTTGGATAAGTTTTTAATATTGATGGAATATGCCCTATATGACTGGGGTCTTTTAACAACCACCTTTGGGGTCTATTTTGCGATTCTATTATTTGAAAGAACCTTTTGTGCCACATAAAAACTGAATCAAATTCACAGTGTTTTAAATACTCTGAGTATTCAGGGATATCAGCCATACACATATAAACAAAGCTCTTCACATGCATGGTAGCTATCTGCTCGCATTCTTCAGGCATATTTGCTCTTATAGTATGCATCGATCTTAATTTTGGAATTATAGTTTTGCCAATAAATAAATCGCGATCCACTTTACGCATTCGTCTAGCAATATCTCTTTTATTATTTGTAATTGGAAGTGGGTTCATAATTTCCCAGTAAAGAGGGGATCTATATGATTTATCTTGATATAGAAGATTGAATAAAAATGTAGTGCCTGATCTTGGAAGGCCTATAACAAATATTGGATCAGCCGGATCTACAAATTCCTTTTCTTGAGATGCGGAATATAATAGAGCTCTTGTTTTAAGTCTTTTCTTAAGCTGATGTTTGAATGCAAGTTCACCAAATTTATTAAGTTTATTTTTATTAAGAGAGTTAACAAGTATCTCAAGGGGCTCTAAATAATCATCTTCTCCAAGCCTTCCCTCAAGGCCTTTTAGAATTTTTTTAACGCTGAATTGATCAGTCATATTGATTACCGTTTCTACTTATAAGATACTCTTTTAGTCAAACATCATCAATTATATTTATGAATATTCTATTTATGTGCGTAGCTAATTCTGCAAGAAGCCAAATGGCTGAGGGCATAGCTAAATCAATCCTCGGCAACACACACAATATACAGAGCGCTGGTTCAGAACCGTCTGGGGTAGTGCATCCTAATGCTGTTCTCGCATTATCTGAAATTAATCTCGATGCAACTAATCATTACTCAAAAAGTATTGATCAATTAGATAGCAGTTTTGTTGATAATCTAGATTTTGTAATAACATTGTGTGCAGAAGAGGTATGCCCAGTCTTACCTTCAAATGCGTCAAAGCTTCATTGGTTTAATAAAGATCCTGCAGATGAAACATTAGATGAAAAAGGTTTGATAGATGCGTTTAATCTCACTAGAAATAATCTAATAAAAATGATCGAAGAATTTAAGAGGTTGAATGTACAATAGGGGTTTGAGCAAAAATGGCTCCCGAAGTTGGGATCGAACCAACGACCAATTGATTAACAGTCAACTGCTCTACCGCTGAGCTATTCGGGAACGCGGACGTGCATTATAAATAACATTTGATAGAGAAGTAAATGACTAAATCACTAAAGGTTGTATCTGATTTCGAACCAGCAGGTTCACAACCGGCTGCAATTGAAAGTTTAGTTAGCGGATTAGGTGATGGTTTGCTTCACCAAACGCTACTCGGGGTAACTGGTTCAGGCAAAACTTATACTATGGCGAAGGTTATTGAGGAGACTCAAAGACCAGCAATTATAATGGCACATAACAAAACTTTAGCTGCTCAATTATACGGAGAATTTAAAGATTTCTTTCCTGAGAACTCCGTTGAATATTTTGTTTCATACTACGATTACTATCAACCAGAGGCCTATGTACCCACTTCAGATACATACATTGCAAAAGATGCATCGATTAATGAGCATGTAGAACAAATGAGGCTTTCTGCAACCAAAGCTCTTCTTGAAAGAAAAGATACTATCGTTATCGCAACTGTCTCTTCTATCTATGGACTTGGCGCTCCTGAATCTTATTTAAAAATGGTTATGCACTTAGATCGAGGTGATACGGTTGACCAAAGGGATATGCTTAGAAAACTATCTTCTCTTCAATACACAAGAAACGATTTAGATTTTAGAAGAGCTACTTTTAGAGTTCGCGGAGACACAATTGATGTGTATCCCGCTGACTCAGACAATGAAGCGCTTAGAATTGAACTATTCGGGGATGAAATTGAAAAACTCTCTTGGTTTGATCCTTTAACTGGAGCAGTTATAAACGAAACACCTAGAGCGACAATTTTCCCAAAAACTCATTATGTAACTCCAAAAGAAACAGTTCTTGATTGCATTGATGACATTAAAGCTGAACTTAAAGAAAGGCTTGCATATTTGCGATCAATAAATAAGTTAGTTGAAGCTCAAAGGCTCGAGGAAAGAACTAATTATGATATCGAGATGATGCGTGAGCTTGGATATTGTCAGGGCGTTGAAAACTATTCAAGATATCTTTCAGGAAGAGATCCTGGACAATCACCACCGTGTCTTTTTGACTATATACCAAAAGATGCAATTGTATTTATTGATGAATCACATGTTTCAGTTCCTCAAATAGGCGCTATGTATAAAGGAGATAGATCTAGAAAAGAAACCCTTGTTGAGTATGGTTTTAGATTGCCTTCAGCAATGGATAATAGGCCATTAAAATTTGATGAGTGGGAGCTTCTTGCACCCCAAAGGGTATACGTATCAGCTACACCAAGTAGGTATGAAAAGGAGCATCAAGATAACTTGGTTGAGCTAATCATTAGACCAACAGGCCTTACTGATCCAGATGTAGAGATAAGACCAGCAACAACACAAATTGATGATGTGATAGGAGAATGTAATGAAAGAGCCGCTCTCAAGGAAAGGGTATTAATTACAACTCTTACCAAAAGAATGGCCGAGGACTTAACAGATTACTTAAATGAAAATAATATTTCAGCCAGATACATGCATTCGGATACAGATACAGTCGAGAGGGTAGAGATCATTAGAGATTTAAGGCTTGGTAAGTTTGATGTCCTTGTTGGAATTAATTTATTGAGAGAGGGTCTTGATATTCCCGAGGTAAGCTTGGTTGCAATATTAGATGCAGACAAGGAGGGTTTTTTAAGATCTGAAACTACTATGATTCAAACCATCGGAAGGGCGGCAAGAAATATTAGAGGCAAGGCAATACTTTATGCCGATAAGATGACCGGTTCGATGCAAAGAGCCATTGATGAGACGGATAGAAGGAGGGCCATTCAAGAAAAACACAATATTGATAATGGCATAAAACCAGAAAGCATAAGAACTAAAGTGAAAGATATCATGGAAGGCGCTAGAGTTATTAAGGGTAAGTCAAAGCCAAAAAAACAGGATTTAGAAAGAGAGCTTAAATTTAAACTTAAAGACAATTCAATCGAGGAGCTGAGTGACACTATAGGAAAGCTGGAAGATCAAATGTATGTTTATGCAAAAGATATGGAGTTTGAAAAAGCAGCATGGTGCAGGGATAAGATGAAATATCTTAAAGGAAAGATGATCGATATATAGGATCCTTACAAGAATAAGCAATCATTAATTTGTAGTAGTCTTCTACACGATGCACATAATCAATAGTCTGATGTCCTCTTTTATAACCATTAACATCCTTTAAATTTACATCTTCACCAGATAGATTTTCCAAAACATTTACAAAATCTTGCCATATCATTTCATCTGGTTCTTTATTTATACCTTGAGCTATATTGATAATGTTTGTTGGCCCCAAGTTATAACTTGCAAGAGAGATAGCTAGTTGATCGCTAGATGATTTACCAAAAATATTTTTTTCAATCATAGTAGCAATGTATTTTGAACCACCATTAATACTTTGTTCTGGATCTAATCTATTTTTAACTCCAACAATAGCTGCTGTTTCAAGTGTTACCATCATCATGCCTCTAACACCCATATTAGATTTAGCCTTAGGATCCCATTGTGATTCTTGGAATGAAATCGCAGCGAGCAACTCCCATTCCAAATTATTATCCTCACCTGCTTTTTTAAATAAATCTTCATAAAGCACAAATTTTTCATTTAAAAGCCTACTGAATTTAGATTTTTCAAAATTATTTAATGATGAGTTTTGATAGATATTATTAGCATTTTCTTCACATGAAAAAATAGGTTGATCAGCCTCTTTTTTCTGATCACAGCCAACTATGGTTCCAACTAAAACCATGCCTAAAAAAAAGTTAAAGATATTCCTCTTTTTCATTTATTTTATCTAAAAGACTTTATAATTGATGCATACAATATTTCAGACTTTAAGCGGTGTCAAAGACTATTACCTTAATTTTAGAAGGGAAAGAAAGTTTCACTACCTCTAAATTAGAGCAAATCCAGCACGGCTTTAATAAAAATAACAACAAAAAATCACTATTGTCCTGTAAGGACATTTTTCTAGTTTCTTTAAAAAACCCAATTGGTAATGAAGAAAATATTAAAAATATTTTAGATGCCAGTCACGTATTTAACAGCTTTGATCTCATTGTTGGCCCAAGAGTTGGCACTATATCTCCATGGTCCTCAAAGACTAAAGATATTATTAATAACGTTGGCATTGATAATGTTGATTCAATTGAAAAGTTTTATGGGTTCAAAATAAACGGGGTAGATGATATCTCTGAAAACGATCTATCACCTTTTTTTGATCGCATGACCCAGTCTTTATATTTTTCATTAGATGAATGTGAGAAATTTTTATCCACCCAAGAAAAAAGATCAATAAGACATATTGATATTTTAACCAATGGCATTGAAGAGCTTGATCGAGCAAATACTACCTTTGGTTTTGCTATGAGCGGAGATGAAATTGAGTATCTGTTTAAATTTTATTCTGATATTAATAGGAACCCCACTGATGCAGAGTTAATGATGTTTGCCCAAGCAAACTCAGAGCACTGCAGGCATAAAATTTTTAATGCTAATTGGACCATTGATGGGGTCGATCAAGATAAAACTTTATTTGATTTAATTAAAGTTACCAGTAAAGAATCTCCAGAAGGTATTATTTCTGCCTATAAGGATAATGCAGCAATTACCGAAGGAGATAGCGTTGAGAGACTGAACTTAGACACCTCTAATAAATATGCATTTGTTAAAGATAAATTAAATTCAACCATTAAAGTTGAAACGCATAACCATCCTACCGCTATATCTCCTTTTCCAGGAGCGGCCACAGGTTCAGGAGGAGAGATAAGAGATGAAGGGGCAACCGGAAGAGGTGCAAAACCAAAGATAGGTTTAGTTGGCTTCAATGTTTCTAACTTAAGAATTCCAAATCTACAAAGAGAGTGGGAGCATTCAGAATCTAAGCCTGAGCGTATTGCATCACCTCTCAGCATAATGATTGAGGGCCCCATTGGAGCTGCAGCTTTTAATAATGAGTTTGGAAGACCTTCAACCCTTGGGTATTTTAGATCTTTTGAAACCCCATTTGATCAAAGTGGAAATGCATTTGGTTATCACAAACCAATCATGCTGGCTGGAGGTATTGGCGAGGTTAGAGACAAAAATAACTTTAAGCTTCAAATTTCAGAGGACTATATAGTAGTTGTATTAGGCGGACCAGCAATGCTTATAGGTCTTGGAGGAGGAGCTGCATCTTCAGTATCATCAGGTGAAAGTGATGAGGATTTGGATTTTGCCTCCGTGCAAAGAGAAAACCCTGAGATGGAAAGAAGATGCCAGGAGGTTATTAATATTTGCTCATCCATGGATGAAAGCTACATAGAATTCATACATGACGTCGGAGCTGGAGGCCTTTCAAATGCTATACCAGAGTTAGCAAAGGATTCAGATTTAGGGGTATATATTGAACTAGATAAAATTCCTGTTTCGGACCCATCAATGTCCCCAATGGAAATTTGGTCAAATGAATCTCAAGAAAGATATGTGCTAGCCATCCATAAAAAGAATAAAGATGCTTTTGAAAAAATCTGTATTAGAGAGCGATGCGAGTTTGCATTTGTAGGAATTACAACGCTTGAAAAATCAGTAAAGTTATTTGATGAGTCAACCAATACATTTCCTGTTGATGTCCCCCTGGATATGCTTTTTGGAGACCTGCCGATTACTGATATTGAAGTTAATAATATTGAAAAAAATATTGCTACCCCTGGCAATGCTAGCAAGCATGACTTTAAAGCTTCATTCTATAAAGTTCTATCTCATCCCACAGTTGCATCAAAATCCTTCTTAATAACTATTGGGGATAGAAGCGTTGGCGGCATGGTAGCAAGAGATCAGTTTGTGGGACCCTATCAAGTTCCTGTTTCAAATTATTCAATGAGCCTAAGATCATTCACCTCAAATAAAGGAGAGGTAGTTACCATTGGTGAAAAGCCTACCATTGCTGTAAACAACCCATCAGCTTCAATGAGAATGTCAGTAGCCGAAGCATTAACTAATATGGTTGGAGTGCCTATAAAAGGTTTGGATCATATTCAAGTTTCAGCTAACTGGATGGCACCAACAAAAGAAGAAAGCGAGAACTTAGACTTGAGAAAGGGCGTTGAGGCGCTTTCAAAAATCTGTGTTGATTTAGACATATCAGTTCCTGTTGGCAAAGATTCCTTATCAATGAAAACAAAATGGTCTGAGGGCGGTGATGAGAAGATTGTTACAAGTCCCTTGTCAGGAGTTATTACTGCGATGGCTCCAGTTGAGGATGTCTCTATTGGAATTACTCCAGAATTGAATACTGAATGCGATACCAATTTATTATTCGTTAAAATGAATAACAAAAGTAGACTAGCAGGTTCTATTTTCTCCGAAGTAACCCAAGAAAATTTCTCTAATACTCCAGATGTTGATAACACCAATCAACTAAAAGATTTATTTAATGCTATTCAGGAACTAATTACAGAGAAAAAGATTTTAGCCCTTCATGACATCTCCGACGGCGGACTAGCGTCGGCTTTATCTGAAATGTGTTTTACAAAAAAAGTTGGAATGGATATTTCACTTTCTGATATTAATTTTGAGGATATTAACTCATACCTATTTGCAGAAGAGGTTGGTTTAGTTCTTCAAGTGGCTGAAAAAGATTCCTCTCAAATAGTAAATTTATTGAGCTCTAAATTTACAGTTGTCAACCTTGGCGCTCTCAACAATTCAAAAACTTTAAATATTTCATGTCAATCTGGTTCAATTTTTTCAGAGCCTATTGAAAAACTAGAGTCCAAATGGCGCGAAGTCTCTCATGCAATCCAAAGCATAAGAGATAATACAATTTCAGCCGACGAGGAGCAGAACCTTCTTTTTGATATCAATCATAAAGGCCTTTTTTCAGATACAGCTTTTGAAGAAAAACAAATACATACCTCGCTAACTAAGCCCAAGGTAGCTGTATTGAGAGAGCAAGGGGTTAATGGTCAAATGGAAATGGCAGCAGCCTATACATTAGCTGGCTTCGAGGCTGTAGACGTTCATATGCAAGACTTGCTTGATGGAAATATTGATCTATCTTTATTTAATGGATTGGCCGCATGTGGAGGTTTCTCATATGGCGATGTTCTTGGTGCAGGAGGAGGCTGGTCTAAAACAATTCTTAATAACCCTATGGTTAAAGATCAGTTTGAAAAATTCTTTTTAAATCAAAATACTTTCACCCTTGGGGTTTGTAATGGTTGTCAGATGGTTTCTAATTTAAAAGAAATAATACCTGGAGCAGACCTTTGGCCATCTTTTACAAAGAATATTTCAGATCAATTTGAGGCAAGACTAGCTCAAGTTAAGGTTGAGGAATCTAACTCAATCCTTCTATCAGGAATGGCAGGCTGGTCACTGCCGATAGCTTCAGCTCATGGAGAAGGTAATGCTCTGTTTAATGCTGAAGGTGATATCAATTATTTAGAGAATTCAAATCAAATTGCTCTCAGGTTTGTAGATTCACATGGAGCTCCTACCGAAAGCTATCCCTTAAATCCCAATGGTTCCAAATATGGAATAACAGGGGTTACCTCATCAGATGGCAGAGTAACCATAATGATGCCCCACCCAGAAAGAGTTTTTAGATCCCAGCAGATGAGCTGGCGTTCAAAAGATTGGAAAGAGTTCTCGCCTTGGATGCAAATTTTTTATAACGCTTTAGATTTTTCTAAAAACTCCTAATTACCAAAGAGTTATATCTTCTTCTCTAAAAATATATTCGCCCTTTTTCTTATCTGAGAAATAATATCTCAATGTTTTTTCAACAGTTGGAAAGGCGAGCTGATCCCATAAAATTTCATCTTCACCATGGAGCTCTACTAGTTGACTTTCAGACGTTGGACCAAAATTTTCATCTAACAAGTCTGCTAGAAAGAACATATGAACTTGATTGATATGAGGTAGGCTAAAAAGAGTATATGGCTTTATTACTTTTGCATGCGAACCTGTTTCTTCAAAAGTTTCTCTTAATGCCCCTTGTTGAAGGGTCTCCGCATTTTCCATAAATCCAGCAGGCAATGTCCACATACCTTTTCTGGGGTGAATATTTCTTTTGGCCATTAAAATCTTTTCACCTTTTACACAAAGCGCACCAACAACCATATTTGGATTCGTATAAAAAATATTTTCACATTCAGAACAAATGTATCTTTTAACATGATCGCCATCAGGAATAATAAATTTAATTTTTGAGCTTCCGCAGTCTGAACAATACTTCAATTTTTTTCCCTTCAATAACAATTTTTAGCTTAAGACGTTAAACTTATCAACGTGGAAGATAGCATAAAGCAAAAGCTCTTAAAATTAAATCATATGCCTGTAACTGAATTCAAAAAGGCAGGTGTTTTTATTGGTATTTTATATTTTGGTGAATATATAGATAACCCACATATTATATTTACTCAACGATCAACAAAACTATCATCACACTCTGGAGAGGTTAGCTATCCTGGAGGGAAGTGGGAGGATGGAGATACCGACCTCTTGGATACAGCATTAAGAGAGTCAAATGAAGAAATCAATCTGAACAGGTCTGACGTGGTTTCATTAGGAAACCTGCCTTATCTAATTTCCAGACATAAAATAGAAGTTCATCCGTATGTAGGTTTAATTACAAAAGAGCAGCAGTTAAAGGGAAACTTTGAAATTGAGGAAATTTTTACTGTACCTGTAAGTTTTCTCATAGATAAAAAGAATGCAAATATGCACGACAAAATCAAAGGAAATATAGGCCTTAAAATTCCAAGTTGGGATTATAATAATCAGAGAATATGGGGCTTAACTGCTATGATTACAGCAGATTTAGTAAATATTTGTTTTGATGGGAAGATTGAAACAAATTTAACACAAATAAGAGAGCAATATGATAGCTACCCTCGGGGATAAAAAATTAGTTACCTCATCTGAAGATTTCTGGATTGCACCTGATGCTAATGTTATCGGGGATGTAAGAATGTCCAAAGATTCCAGCATATGGTTTAACGCAACTTTGCGAGGAGATAATGAACCAATTATTATCGGTGAAGGTTCAAATATTCAAGATGGATCTGTAATTCATACTGACCCCGGGCATGCATGCAATATTGGTAAGTTCGTCACCGTTGGTCATATGGTGATGCTACATGGCTGTGATATTGGCGATGGAAGTTTGATTGGTATTGGCTCGGTTATATTAAATGGTGCAAAAATTGGTAAGAATTGTATTATTGGTTCTAAGGCTTTAATTACAGAGGGAATGGAAGTGCCTGATGGATCAATGGTTATGGGTATGCCAGGGAAAATAAAAAGAACACTAAGTGATGAAGAACAAAAAATGATACCTTTGAGCGCTCATCACTATATAGATAACTATAAAAAATATAAAAAATTATTAGAAATTAAAAATGAAAACAAGTGACATAAGAAAAGCATTTCTAAACTTTTATGAATCTAAAAATCATACACAGGTTGAATCAAGCTCTTTAATCCCAGTAAATGATGACACTCTATTATTTACTAATGCTGGCATGGTTCAATTTAAAGATCTATTTTTAGGAACTGAAAAAAAAGATTACGTTAGAGCAGCTTCTTCGCAAAGATGCATTAGAGCTGGAGGCAAGCATAATGACTTAGAGAATGTTGGTTATACCTTAAGGCATCATACGTTTTTTGAAATGCTTGGAAATTTTAGCTTCGGTGATTATTTTAAAGAAGAGGCAATTGAATTTGCTTGGGAGTTTTTAACCAAAGAACTAAAGCTTCCAGAAGAAAAATTGTGGATTTCTGTTTTCAGGGAAGATGATGATGCAGAGAAGATTTGGAGAGAAAAGATTGGAGTTAATCCAAATAGAATAGTTAGGCTTGATGAGGAAGATAACTTTTGGTCTATGGGTGAAACAGGTCCATGCGGCCCATGCTCTGAAATATACTATGATCATGGCGATCACATTGAAGGGACTCCTCCTGGATCCGATGGCGATGAAGGCGATAGATTTGTTGAGATATGGAATCTTGTATTTATGCAGTTCAATAGAAATGATTCAGGTGAGATGACTCCTCTTCCAAAGCCTTCAGTTGATACGGGAATGGGATTAGAAAGAATTGCTGCGGTTATGCAAGGGGTGAACTCAAATTACGAAACAGATTTATTTAAAACACTCATATCTGCATCTCAAAAAATTCTTAAAGATGAAGGCAATAATTCTCATAAAGTTGTAGCTGACCACATTAGATCAACAAGTTTTTTAATAGCTGATGGCATCACTCCTGAAAATGAAGGCAGAGGCTATGTGCTCAGAAGAATTCTACGAAGAGCTATCCGACATGGTTACAAGATGGGCGCAACAAAACCTTTTCTATTTAATTTAGTGGATGATTTATCTAGTTTAATGAAGGATGCCTATCCGGTGCTTGTTGAAAAACAGCAATATATAAAAGATACCATTCACAGAGAAGAGATTAAGTTTTTTGAAACCCTTGAGAAGGGCATTAAGATTCTAGATCAATCTATTGATGAGCTTGATGGCGATACAATTCCTGGAGATGTAGTATTTAAATTACATGATACATTTGGATTTCCGTTCGACTTGACTGCAGATATAGCCAGAGAAAAAAATCTTAATATAGATTCAAAAGGTTTTGCTAAATGCATGAAGCAACAAAAAGAATCATCTAAAGCAGGGAGTAATTTTACTTCCGATCTTCCAACACCTTCGGATATAGAAGCCACTTCTTTTAGCGGTTACGATGAGCTAATTTCAGATTCTAATGTCATATCTCTTTGGCTTGGGCAAGACAGTGTTGATGAGGCCAAAGAAACCCAAGAGGTATATTTTGCACTAAGCAGCACTCCTTTTTATGCTGAGTCCGGTGGACAAGTTGGCGATACTGGAGAGTTCAAAACAGATACTTGTTCTGGAATTATTTTAGATTGCAAGAAGCAGGGAAAAGTTTTCCTTCATAAAGCTTTGATTGAAAAAGGGTCTCTTAAAGTTGGCGACCAGTTAAATGTTTCTGTTTCATCAAGCAAAAGGAATGCAACTGCTATTCATCATTCAGCAACACATTTACTTCACTCTGCATTAAAAAAAGTGCTTGGTGATCATGTGCAACAAAAGGGATCTCAAGTTGACAGTGAGAAACTTAGATTTGATTTTGCTCACTCTAAACCGGTATCTCCTGATGAGATATCAGAAATAGAGGCTCTTGTGAATGATCAGGTGCTGTACAACTCTGAAGTTACTACTAATGAAATGGATCTTGAGAAAGCAATTAAGTCAGGTGCTGAGGCTTTATTTGGAGAAAAATACGATTCTAAGGTTAGGGTTCTTGCAATGGGTGAAGAGGATTTTTCCGTGGAGCTGTGTGGTGGAACTCATGTTAGTCGAACAGGTGACATAGGTTCTTTTGTTGTAACCAGCCAATCAAGTGTTGCCTCCGGTATTCGAAGGATTGAAGCGATTGCAGGTAAGCAAGCTATTAACCACCTAAATAATATTAGGTCAGTTAACCAGAGCTTACAAAAAGCACTCAATACAACTTCTGATAAGTTGGCAGAAAAAATTGAAGCACTTATTCAAGAAAACAAGAAACTCAAGAAATCGGGTCCGGTCAGCACCTCAAATGAAACTATTTTTTCTGAAGAATCAACCATCAATAACTGGAAGCTAATCATTAAGCAAGTTGCTCTAGAAGATAATAAACAGCTCAGAGGATTGGTTGACCAAGCTAAAAAAGGAATTGATAGGGGTGTTGTGATATTACTCTCAGAATCTAACGGCAAAGTAGCCATTGTTGCTGGCGTTACCAAAAATCTTATCGATGAAATATCAGCTAAAGATATTATTAGCGAGCTATCTTCTCAGTTAAATGGAAAGGGTGGTGGCAGACCTGATTTCGCACAAGGTGCAGGCGTTTCAGAAAAAGTAAATGAATTCGTGACATCTATTCCAAATACAGTAAAATCCATCAGCGCAAAATAAAGGAATTATCTTGGATATTGTTGTTCAAAAATTTGGCGGAACATCTGTAGGCTCGGTTGAGAGAATAGCTGCCGTTGCAGAATTGGTAAAAAAATCCTCTAACAAAGATAAAATTGTTGTAGTTGTCTCAGCAATGAGTGGAGAGACCAATAAGTTAATAGATCTAGCAAAAAATTTCACACAAAATCCAAATCGAAGAGAGTTTGACGCCCTAGTATCTACCGGAGAAAAGGTTAGCTCATCTTTGCTGGCCATTGCACTTGATTCAATTGGTATTAAAGCAAAATCATTATCAGCATCTCAGATTTCTATGAAGACAACCAATAGTTATTCTAAGGCAAGAATTTTAGATATTGATAGCTCAAAGATAATGCAAACAATCGAAGATGGATATATTCCTATTATTACCGGTTTCCAAGGAGTGACAGAGCACGGAGACGTTACCACTCTTGGACGAGGAGGCTCAGACACCACAGCAGTAGCCATTGCTGCAAACTTAAAAGCTAAAAGATGTGATATTTATACCGATGTGGATGGAATATATACTACTGATCCAAGGGTTGTTCCTGAGGCTAAAAAGTTGGACTCTATTACCATGGAAGAAATGCTTGAGATGGCAGGCAAGGGCGCAAAAGTTATACAAATTAGAGCAGTAGAATTTGCAAATAAATTTAAAGTTCCGGTTAGAGTTTTGTCTAGCTTTGAACCTGGTTCGGGTACACTTATATCACTTGAGGAAAATAATATGGAAAATGCTTTAGTATCTGGAATTGCCTTTCAAAAAGATCAGGTAAAAATCACACTCCATGGTGTTGTTGATACGCCAGGTATAGCATATGGAATCTTAGGTCCTTTGAGTGACGAGAATATCGAAGTGGATGTTATTGTTCAAAATGTAAGCGTTAACGGTAAAACAGATTTCACTTTCACAGTTTCAAAAGAAGATGAGCTATCGGCTACTAATATTATTAAAGCTAATAAAAACGCATTGCAGTATGAGGACGTGCTTATAGATCCAAGCATCTCAAAAGTTTCTTTAGTAGGTGTTGGTATGAGAACGCATGCTGGTATTGCGAGTGAAGCTTTTAAATCTCTTGCTGAAAATGATATAAATATACAAATGATAAGCACATCTGAAATTAAAATTACTATAGTAATTAATGAAATCAATACGGATAAAGCCGTTAAGTGCCTTCATAAAACCTTTAATTTAGATAAGTAAATATGTATGACTTAATTCTTAAAAATTGCCAAATAGTTAATGAAGATTCTATTTATCACTCTGACATTGCAATTAAGAATGAAAGAATTGCTTTAATAAATAATACTATTGATGCAGAAGCACAAGAAATAATAGATGTTGAGGGTAAATATGTCATTCCCGGCATGATAGATGATCAGGTTCATTTCCGTGAGCCAGGACTTACACACAAAGGAAGTATTGCAACCGAATCAAGGGCAGCCTTAGCAGGTGGAATCACAAGTTATTTTGAAATGCCTAATGTTAATCCAACTACCACTACTAATGAAAACCTTCGAAACAAATTTGATCTTGCTAGTCAAAAATCCGTAGGTAACTATTCTTTTTATTTAGGAGCTAGCAATCATAATATTGAAGAGATAAAAAGAGTTGATACAAGTCTTGCTGCAGGTCTGAAAGTTTTCATGGGCGCATCAACCGGAGACATGCTTGTAGACAACCCGGATACGCTTGAGGATATATTTAAGTACTGTCCAGTCAATATCGTTACTCACTGCGAAGATACTCCAACCATTTTAAAGAATGAGCAAATATTCGCTGAAAAATACGGTGACGATCTAAACGCAACACATCATCCATATATTAGAGATGACATAAGTTGCTATCTATCAAGCTCTATGGCTATTGACCTTGCAAAAAGAAATGATGCTAATCTTCATGTTCTTCATCTAACAACAAAAAAAGAGATGGATCAATTTGTTTCAGGTGCAATTGATGGAAAAAAAATTACTGCTGAGGTTTGTGTTCACCACTTAAGATTTAACGAGCATGATTATGTTGATCTAGGCAATCAGATTAAATGCAATCCTTCTATTAAAAAAGAAGAGGATAGAGCAGCGGTTATGGCCGCGCTTCTTAATGATCAGATAGACATTATTGCAACTGATCACGCCCCGCATACATGGGAAGAAAAATCTGGCCCTTATTCAAAAGCTCCAGCAGGACTGCCTTTAGTCCAACATGCAGTGCAGGTTCTTCTAGATTTTTATCATGATGGAACATTGTCTTTAGAGCATATTGTTAAAAAGACTAGTCATAATGTTGCAAAAAGATTTCAAATTAAAGATAGAGGTTATATAAGAGAAGGCTATTATGCTGACCTTGTTATTTTAGATATTGAAAAACCTCATACTGTTAAAAAAGAAGATCTATTATATAAATGTGGCTGGTCTCCCTTTGAAGGTACTACATTTAATTCATCAATAAACACAACCATTATTAATGGACATATTGTTTATAAAGACTCAAAAATTCAAGAAAATATCCGATTTGGAAAACAAATAGAGTTTTCTCGTTAATTTTTTAATTTTTTTTATTTCTTAATTTTTTCTCTTCTCGATAAGTTCAAACATTATTCCTAAAGCATCTGCAATGTTTTATGTAAATAATTTACATAAAATAACACTACCAGATAACATTTTTTCTATTAAATAGCATCATTTTGTTTTGAAAATTCATCATTAAAGATGTAGTATTAAACCTTGTATTTTTAAATTAATTCATTTTGTGAACAGGGAGTACTCAACATGAGCAAAAACTATTTATTAGGTTTTACAATTTTATTCTTAACAGCGTGTGGCGGAAGCGGTAGCGGACCATCAGGTTCATCATCTACTGGCCCTTCTAATGCAGCGCCTGTTATATCATCAGGAAACACTTACAGTGTTGCTGAAAACACAACTGCTATCGGCACGGTTGAGGCATCAGATGCTGACGGCGATGCTTTAGCTTATTTCATTCAAGGAGACGATAGCTCTCTAGTAACATTAACAGGAAATGTATTATCTTTTACTACTGCTCCTGATTTTGAAGCTCCAGCAGACGCAAACTCAGATAACGTTTATAAAGTTACTGTTGTTGTAAGTGATGGTTCTGCTAAAGATGCTAAGGATTTAGAGATCTCTGTTACTAATGTAAATGAAGGTCCTCAATTGATAGTTGATAGCTCATACACTGTTGCAGAAAACACTGCTACTGTTGCAACGGCTACAGTTTCAGATTCTTCAAGCGCAGTTACTTTCTCACTAAGTGGAACAGATAGTGCGGCAATGACAATCGGAGCATCTTCAGGTGTTTTAGCTTTCGCTGCCAACCCAGACTTTGAAGCTCCAGCTGATTCAGATGGAGATAACGTATATAACGTTACGATTACTGCTACTGACGATGCAGGCTCTAACTCAGAAGATGTAACAGTTACTGTTACTGATGTTGTTGAGTGTACTGGTGCTTGTGATCTATTTATCTCAGAGTATGCAGAAGGTTCATCAAATAATAAATATTTAGAAATTGCTAACTTTACAGGTGCTACTGTAGACCTTGCTGGCTACGCGCTTCCAAGTGTTAGTAATGCTCCATCAACTGATGGTGAATATGAGTATTGGAATCCAGATATCTTTGGTGCTAATGCAACTATCGCTGATGGCGATGTTTGGGTTGTTTGTCATCCAGATTCTGATGCAACAATAATCGAAAGATGCGATTCTGAGCATACATACATGTCAAATGGTGATGATGGTTATAAGTTAGTTAAAGGTACAGAAGAGAGCTACACAGTTGTAGATACTCTAGGTGACTTTATGGGAGATCCTGGTTCAGGTTGGGATATTTGTGGAGTTGCTAGCGGTACTCAAGATCATACTTTAGTCAAGAAAGAAGGCAAAGAAGGTAATGCTGATTGGACTTCATCAAGAGGAACTACTGCTGATGATTGTGACTGGATAGTTGCTGAAAAAGATGCATTTATGCTAACTGACTGGGATGGTTTAGGATCACACTGTTATGATTCTTCAAATGATTCTGTAACCTTTACTTCAGATGCTACATTCAGCGTTGCTGAAAACTCAACTGCTGTTGGTACAGTAGCTGCAGGTGTTGTAGGTTGTAATTCAGGTGACACTGTAACAATGGCTTTATCTGGTGCAGATGCTGCATTGTTTACTATTGATGCTG
>ERZ807291.4856-NODE-4856-length-17442-cov-6.375108_pt1 | contig 17442 bp, 13 predicted proteins | sample MGYA00521257_ERZ807291 | MGnify/ENA primary metagenome ERZ807291 (study PRJEB31413, sample SAMN03169783) | marine metagenome | biome: Marine; feature: Water; material: Subsurface seawater | place: North Sea | collected 2011-04-28 | depth 1 m m ... | reverse complement strand
AAGGGGGCCACTTTCCGCGTAAAAGGAGATACTGTAGACATCTACTTAGCCTATGACGATATAGCCCTGCGCGTAGGGTTTTTCGGAGATGAAATAGAAGAGATAGAAACTATAGATCCGATGACGGGTGCTCGAATCAGCGTATTGCAAGATGCTGCCATATTCCCTGCTCAGCTTTTTATCACACCAAAAGATAGACTAAACAACGCAATCACACATATACAAGACGATATGGTGAAGCAAGTAGAATACTTTCAAAGTATAGGCAAACCACTCGAAGCCAAACGATTACAGGAGCGCACAGAGTTTGATATGGAGATGATGAGAGAATTAGGATATTGTAGTGGCATAGAAAACTACAGTCGATACATGGATGGCAGACAGCCTGGTCAACGGCCATTCTGCCTGCTTGATTATTTTCCGGACGACTACTTGATGATCATAGACGAAAGCCACGTGACCCTCCCTCAGGTGAGAGCTATGTATGGTGGAGATAGAGCTAGAAAAATAAACTTGGTAGACTACGGCTTCAGATTGCCTGCTGCATTAGATAATCGACCGCTGAAATTCGAGGAGTTCGGTGATGTGACTAACCAAGTAGTTTACGTAAGTGCTACGCCTGCTGACTATGAGATAAATGATAGTGAAGGTGTAATCGTAGAGCAAGTAATACGCCCTACAGGACTACTAGACCCTGTCATAGAGGTAAGGCCAAGCACCAATCAAGTAGACGACCTACTCGACCAGATAGACGAACGTGTAAAAATGGGAGATCGTGTACTCGTAACGACTCTCACTAAGCGAATGGCGGAGGAACTAGACAAGTACATCCGAAACCTAGGCATCTCCGCTACGTACATACACTCTGAAGTAAAAACGATGGACCGAGTGGAAATCTTAGACAGGCTTCGTGCTGGAGATATCGATGTACTCATTGGGGTAAACCTATTACGAGAAGGATTGGACCTCCCAGAGGTAAGCCTAGTCGCTATACTAGATGCGGATAAGGAAGGTTTTTTACGCAGTGAACGAAGCCTTGTACAGACCGTAGGTCGTGCTGCACGTAATGTGAATGGTAAAGTCATCATGTATGCTGATAAGATCACTGACAGTATGCGGAAGACTATAGACGAGACTGAGCGTCGCAGACTGGTTCAGATGAAGTACAATAATGAACACGGCATTAACCCGGAAACCATCATACGCAGCAAAGAATCTGTTTTTGAGAAAAAAGATACATCTGCATTGGAACGAGTGACCAACCCATATGAAAGAAGGGAAAGTCCTATGAGTATCGCAGCAGACCCTGTAATGCAATATATGACCAAGGATGCTGTAAAAAAGGCACTCGAGAGCACAAAATCTCAAATGCTAAAAGCTGCCAAAGAAATGGATTTCATGGAAGCGGCACGGTTAAGAGATGACATGAATAAACTGGAAATCAAGCTCAAAGGAATGAAATAATATCTACGGAGATTATGTTTTATGTATGAAAAAAATATATTTCCGTCAAACGAAATTAAAAAACACATTCTTTTTGGCAGCCATTGTATCAGGAGCTGCACTACTATAATCTTGCGGTACCACCACTTTTTCTAACACCAAATTCAGAATAAAATCATCTGACCATCAAGATATCAACAGAGGTTCGATACAACAAGTAAGCAAAATTGCTGACTACAAAGTGGATCTAACAAAAGTAACCGCAACTTATGAAGATCAAACAGGTCATTTAATGAGTACTTCAAGATAGTCTGTAGAAACTGCAAAGCAATTTGCCATCGCAGCGGCCACAGAAAAAGCAAAGTGCGATTTTTTAGTAAGCCCTCGTTTTGATTTAAGGTGAATTATTGCAACTTTAAGAAGACACCAATAATCACGGCTTCCGATGCTGAAAAAGCTGAGCAATACGAAATAGACATGAGCAATACAATTATCAAATCCCGAGAATTTAAAAAGTTCTTTGAACTGTGTGCTTTAAATTGACGTAAACAAAAAAGGACTTGCCTAGGCGAGTCCTTTTTTCACTATTCAACTGATTAACCAGTCAACTATTAACTCTATTACGCCATTCCACCCAAACCACTTCTGTGGCTTGTATCTCCTGTATCTACAAGGTCTGTCAGACTCATTTCCAAAGCTTTACGACTTAGCCCTGTAGTTTTAGGATTGAACTGGTGGAGACGTGCCATCATATTACCTATGATCTCGGATGCGTCTTTCAAGATAGCTACATCATCAACCTCTCCTTTTTCACTCATTAAGAATCCGAAGGTACGCGCCATACCACAATTCGCTATGAAATCTGGCACTACAGCTATGTTCGCATCTGCATACATAGAGATCTCTCCCATAAATATTTCTGGATCAGCAAATGGCACATTAGCCCCGCAGCTTATCACTTCGCACTGTCCGTCTATCAGACTAGTTACTTGGTCTTTGGTCACTAATCTACTGCCAGCTCCTGGTATAAATATCTCTGCTCCTAGGTTCCATATCTGCTCATTTACTTCTGCAAATGGCTTAAATCCAGCAGTATTAGCATTTAACTTATTGCCATCTCTATTCACAAACATATCGGTCACTTCTTCTAGTGAGTATCCTTCTTTATTGATAAGTCCACCGTCACGATCTATGATACCTACTATTTTCACACCGTGCTTAGCTAGGTAAAAAGCAGCAGCAGCACTCACATTTCCCCATCCTTGTATGATAGCGGTTTTATGATTCATAGTACCGCCCCATAGCTCGTAGTAGTGACGTACGCCCTCACTTACTCCCCAGCCTGTTATCATGTCAGAAACATTGTATTTTTTAGATACATCTGGAGTAAATCGCTCGTCTACAATAGGAAGTAATACCCCACTTTGCAATCGTGTGATCGCCTGAAGCTTTTCTACCTTACTGTAGTTTTTATAATATCCCTGCACCACACCTTCTTGCGGATGAAGTACCCCTAGATCTGCTGTGTATGGAATCACTTCATTGTACTGGTCCACATTCATGTCGCCACCCGTACCATAGTAATTCCGAAGCATCGGCATTACAGCGGCATACCATCTGCGCAGTACTCCTTCTTTACGTGGATCTGCTGGGTCAAAGTTGATACCTGACTTTGCACCACCAATAGGAGGTCCAGCCACGGTAAACTTTACTTCCATGGTTTTGGCAAGTGACTCTACTTCACGTTTATCCAGTCCTTTACGCATACGCGTACCACCACCGGCAGCGCCATTTCTTAATGAGTTTATCACTACCCATCCTTCCGCTTCTGTTTCAGAATCTTTCCATTCGAAGACTATCTCCGGACGCTTATTTTCAAACTTTTTTAATAAATCTTCCATTACACTATTTTTGAAAAATCACCATATAAACTGCCACTCACAGAGTCTGACTTAGCCCCTGTAGCTGCAGCTATTACATTTGTTTTATTTTGCACTCTTAACATGCCTAGAAGGCCAAAGGCCAAGGCTTCTTTATAATTCACGACCTTATCCTCTGGTACTACTACCTCCGCATCTGTGTGTGCACGTATATGAGATATGAGCGTCTTATTAAAGGCTCCTCCTCCAGTGATATAAATGCGTTTCCCACTAGCTTCATTGCTGCAGATATCTTCTATACTATTGCCTATTTGCTGTGCGATATGGTCTACCAAGGTTTTCATCTTGTCCTCCTTGCTCGCTTCGCTAGCTCTTACATTTGCCCAGAAATGAGAACTAATCCACTCTCTACCGAGAGACTTTGGCGGCTCATAGCTGTAGTATTCTATCGCATTGAGATCCCCTAATAAGTCATAATCTATATGCCCTCGCTCTGCAATCTCCCCATCTTTATCATACTCCATCTCAAACTCACGGGCTATCCTATTGAGAACGATATTGCACGGACATACGTCGTAGGCTATTCGCTGACCATTTACATTGCCACTTATATTGGCGAATCCACCGAGATTTAGACACATATCATACTCGCTAAAGAGCAACTCATCTGCTATACCTACCAATGGAGCTCCCTCTCCGCCCAGTATGACATCCAGCGCTCTAAAGTTAGTAACAACGGGTAGTCCAGTAAATGCTGTGATACTATTCCCATCGCCAATCTGAACAGTAATATTATTTTCAGGCTGGTGAAATACGGTATGGCCGTGTGAAGATATTAAGTCTGCTTCTAGGTTATTTTCTTGTAAAAATGAATTGATGTTCTCACCAATAAACTGCCCATAAAAACGATCTGTCTTGTGAAAAATCATTGAGTTTTGGTGACGCAGCTTAGAGAGTCTTAACCTCCATTTTTCTCCGTACTCTATGGTGGTAGCTTCATTTATAGCATACTCCCACTTACCATCTTCTCGCTCTGTGAGCGACACGTGAGCTATATCAAGCCCATCCATGGATGTGCCAGACATCACCCCGACTATATTGTATTTTCTCATCTGTTATTTTAATAAAAATGTGTGTTGCCTTTGCAACCTATGTTTTTCGCAAACCCTCCCCTCTAATACTATTTTAGATTCCTGAGGCAAAATTAAGTGTAAATGCGTCTTTTACAAGTATGAAGCCCATTGGTCAATTTAAACATATGATTAAGAACTTTATCCATACTAAATACATCAGGTAAGCAGTACTTTTGAAATACTGCATGAGATATTTACTTTTTATTTCAGTTTTCCTCTGGAACGCAATTACTGTATTAGCTCAAGACTCGAGTACTTTCACTAGTAATCTAAACTATGGCGTAAGTGGATATGTGACTATGGCTACAGGAATCAATGATAACGCAACTACATATGGTGTAGGTGGTGATCTTTTTGCTGCCTATCGGATAGCACCACGAAACTACGTGCAAAGTAAACTTGGTTATAAGCGATATTCATACGAATACAATGACTTGACTCAAAAAAGGACCATGGAAGATATTCATTTACGTCTGGCAGTGAAGCATTCGCTAAATGAAGAAAAAGGTATCCGGGTATTGCTTGGATATGAGCCCGCTTACATCATAAATGCTCAAAATACCTATCTTGGGTACCTAGATTCTCTGCCTTCTACATACTTTCAGAAGCAGCTAACCAATCGCCTGAGTCATAGTTTATATGCTGGATTAGAGTTTCAGAGTAAACACAACGGTTCTATAGATATTGGTTATAGCTATACCCTCAACAAAACAACAACCAATGAGTATTATGATGCTATTCCAAATCACTTTACTGTAGCCTACAATTTCAGGTTTAATACCAATAAAGTAATCTCCCCAGAAGTGCTCCAAGCTAAAGCGACACTAAAAAAGCTCGGTCAAGACACTCTTTATTTTATAAATAGAGGATGTTCAGAAGACTATTCCTTTGATCAATTAGATTCATTACTAAGTAAAAACTATTCTTATTCGGCCTACAGACTTCTACAGGACAATGAAATAGCACAAGTTAGTAATCAGCCTAATGTAGTACATTTTGCTATTATAGGACAGCACTACGGAAGCACATCTGACCCAATAAGCAGTGGCATATACCTGCTGGACAGCAAACTAAAAAGTACAGAATTCCCATATCCGTACCACACCACTAATCCTAAAAATAGCAATGGATTCTCCCTCTGTTTTGGTGGGTTAAGTAATACTGCAGCTCTTATATCTACATTCGACCAGAGACTAAAAAAGAAGTTCTTTGAACTATAAAGCCTACACTTCGATACATTTAGAAAATAACCTCACCTTTAGTACTTTTGTAGTCATGAAAAAAACCGCGTCATTACTACTACTTAGTTGCTTTGCTTATCATTCACAAGCTCAACAGACAAACACACCTCTAGCCACAGAAATAGATAGCATGTCATATGCCGTAGGAATGAATATAGCCTCCAGTCTAAAAGGTGGTGGAATAGACACCCTAAATTATGAAGTATTCACAGCCGCGCTAAAAGACGTAATAGAGTATAACCATGCCAATATGGATGGACAAGTGAGTAATGCTGTGGTAAATGCATACGTAGCTAAAGTAAAAGAAAAGCAGCTTGCTGCAGCTACTGCAGAAGGTACTGCATTCCTAGCTGCTAACGCTAAGAAAAAAGGAGTACAAGTGATGCCAAACGGACTACAATATAAGGTGATCACAGAAGGTACAGGACCAAAACCTGTAGACGGTCAAACGGTAAGCACCCACTACAAAGGGACGCTAATCAATGGCAAACAGTTTGACAGTAGTTATGACCGAGGAGAGCCTACCAGTTTCAATATAAATCAGGTAATTCCAGGATGGACTCAAGCACTTAAAATGATGCCCGTAGGTTCTAAATGGGAAATCTACATACCTCAGGAATTAGCATATGGTGAGCGTGCGATGGGAGCCAATATACCGGCATATTCTACGCTTATTTTCACCATAGAGCTACTGGAGATCGTGCAGTAATAGCTGCCTTTAGAACAGCTTACTCCATTTAAATCTTCGTTCTAAAAAGTCTGCTACGACAAAGAGTAGTAGCCACACAATTAGTGGTAATAGCCTAGGTAGCACGTCTAGCATATTAAAGCTCAGTGCTATCACTGCACCTATAAAACCAGTATATGAGTAGTATCTAAATGTTTTTAGTTGTTGCTGTGAAGTATAGTTCTTAGTCAGCTGGCACGCTACAAAACGGACCACAATAGATATAAATAGTGAGTATGCTATGAATTTTTGTAATACGCTTAATCCTTCGGTTTTCATGTTATAATCTCCGTGAGTAGGGTTTCTAGAACGATCCAGTCCGTCTTTTTAATGAGTTTTTTAGACTTTCCTAAAGAGTAATAAATATCTCTCTGACATTGTTCTGAGGAGACTAAACCAAACGACATAAGGCAACCCTTTTTAAAATTTATAATCACGTCTTTTTGGTACTGAATAACCGAGATTTTATGAACCCTTTCAAACTCAAAAAGTTCAAATACCTGAACAGGTATCAGGTCATAAGGGTCCTCCGGATTTTCAGGATTTGTCACCATCACTATGGCAGAATCTTGTAACTCACTTTGCACGTCTATATAGGCTTGCTTCATCTCAGCATCCTTGAAAAACTGTAGACTCCTTCGCTGTCCCTCAATCGCAATAGATATAGGTAAGTATGCCAAATGATGACCGACTATAGTGTAGTGAAAATCGCTGAAGTTCATGTAGTGTTGACTATGCGCCATGTGATTATACGTTAATCCCTGACCAAGTTGCTCTGCATCTTCAAAAGGAGCAAAGTATGGATTCACAAAATCTCCTACAGAAGCTCTAGTAGCAAATAATGCCTCATAAAACCCATAATTAATACCTTTCAGTTTTTTTATATCTTTTATCCTGATTTGAAACAACGGTTGAAGCCCTAAGTCGATTCCACTTTCTGTAACTGGTTTCCACAGTGGAGCAACAGAAACTAATCTAAAACTGACTCTCTTACCATTTATAACTTTAGCATAATGAAGGTTGATACCTTTAAAATGAGTAGATGAATCAAATGTATACACTACCTCCTTACTTATCAAATCATAAGGGTCATCTGGATTCTCAGGGTTTGACACCATTACAGTTGTTTTCAACGTAGTTTGTTTATAGATTTCATCTGAATTCTTAGTAGAGGTTAAAGAGTCATTGGTATAAGCTACTATCTCCCCAGAATGCACTGCATCCCAAATCTTCACATTCAGTTCATTTATCTTAGAATGTACAAACTTTGTACAGACATCCGCATCTATTTCGTGTTGAGCATTGGCACTACAACCAAAAAAGATAAATAAGGACAGTATTAGATTTCTCATACTCCAAACATAACACAAAAAAGGCCAGTATTTCTACTCACCTTTTTTAGGTATTCTAGGTTCGTGTCTCAACGAACACATCGTTCTAGTTCGTGAAGACACAAACACATTCTACATTAGTGTTTTTCATACCGTATTACATATAGAAGAAAAAGGTTCATTTTGGCACTTTGAAACATGAACCCATTTAACCGTAGCTATAACCTAACCCCAACCTAACTTCGTACTGACTTGGTAGGGCATCCAATGAAAAAGAAGTTTCTTTCTGCTGGTCTGACGAAAATGCTGGGTTCTCTACTTTCTGCATTTCATACCTGAACGTAACCCCATTGAAGGGAACGTTGAAGTCCAAGTACCAATTTTCATTTAGACTATAGTTAAGCCTAGGAATAAGCTGAATACTCAGATCTAAATTTGAATTCTGCCTGGGGAACACATTAGAAACAAATGGCAGATGTTTTATAGTATAGTAGGAAGTAGAAGCACCTAATCCTAACTCCACATTGAACTTGCTTTCTTCTTGGAATATGGGAAGAGAATAGCTGAACTCATAACGTAGACCAAGTATAAATTCATTAGAATTATTTCCTTCAGTAGGAATTATACTCCCTCCCACAGCAACTTCGGTTAGACTTTCTTTTCGCTCCCAGTCTAGTCCAGTTAGCGATAATTCGTGCGAGGTCTTAGGTGAAACCTGCCATTTAATTCCCGGAAGCAGACTGAGTTTGGTATCCTGAAATGACCGAATGCGTATGTGTTTTGCCCATTATCAATTGAAGAGACACCTGAGCTGTGCTGCACTTGACTATAGACCTTGAGAGAAAACGTGCGAGAGTATTGAGCATTAGCCGAAAACGAAATTAGCAAGAGTGCGCTGAATAGAGTTTTTTTCATGATTTATTCATGGATAACGATTAGTTCGCGAACAATAGTATTGTCACTTTTTGGCAGGTCCTAACGTGATAGTGCTGCACTCGAAGCATAACATAAAAAAGGCGAGAAAAATTCTCGCCTTTTTTATATTCTCCGTTGATTTTAGTTGACGCCGTTCACATTTCTCACTTCAATTTTGCCCAGATTTCGACTCCGCTCAATCTGACAAAATCTAGAAACAATACTTATTCTCCTTGATCAACTCGGCTGCCACTTGCTTACGCAGTGAGATGGTATCCGTCATAGGGTACTTAGTAAATCGCTTTACACCCATATGCATCATTACGAGCATATCATCCTTAGCAAATGCCGCTAGTGCGTGCTTACCTGCTAAGTAAGTGCGTTCCATGGCATCATTTACATAGCATTTGGTCATTGCTATTTGAAGCGTCGTAGCTACTTCACCTTGCTGTGCTATGAGTTTCTCTGTTCTGAGTACTGTACTCTCTGCAGTAAATACATCGAGTGCCATATCTGCTAGATTCATGAGGATCTCCTGCTGCTTCTCTAGCTCCATCATATACTTCTGTGCCGCTGCTCCAGCTGCCATTAGTATGGCTTTTTTAGCTTGGCGTACTGCTTTTCTCTCTTCGTACAATGCAGATCCATCTCCTTCATCTCCAAAATCCGGAATCTCCATCAGCTCTTCCTGTATTTTCATTGCAGGGCCCATGAGGTCAAGTTCGCCCTTCAACGCTTTTTTCATTAATTGGCCCACGGCCAACATTCTATTGATCTCATTGGTTCCTTCAAAGATTCTATTGATACGAGCATCTCTGTACATACTAGCTACGGGGAATTCTTCTGAATATCCTGTTCCTCCAAAAATTTGAACAGCTTCGTCTACCACATAATCAAGTGTTTCCGAACCTAATATCTTGAGCAGTGCACACTCTATGCTGTATTCCTCAGCGGCAATTAATTTACCTTCTACTTTGGTTTTTCCTTCTGCTACTAACTCTGCTATTCTATCATTAATTAATCCTGAAACTCTATAGGTAGCACTGTCTGTAGCATAGGTTTTGATGGCCATTTCCGCTAGTTTGTGCTGTATCGCACCGAAACTGCTAATAGGCACTCCAAACTGATTCCTTTCATTCGCATAGTTTATCGCTACATCTATGCTTCGTTTGCTACCTCCCATTACCATAGCACATAGCTTATATCGGCCTATGTTGAGTACATTGAAGGCTATTTTATGCCCTTTCCCTATCTCACCTAGCAGATTATCTTTTGGAATACGCACATCGTCAAAGAATACCTGACGCGTACTACTTCCTTTTATACCCAGTTTTACTTCTTCATCTCCAAGACTTAGTCCTGGGGTTCCTTTTTCTACTAAAAACCCAGTGAATTTATCGCCATCTACTTGAGCAAATACCGTAAATATGTCAGCGAAACCTGCATTGGTAATCCACATTTTAGCCCCGTTGATTACCCACTCGTCGCCATCTAAAACAGCCTTTGATTTAGCTGAAAGTGCATCACTTCCGCTATCTGGCTCTGTAAGGCAATACGCAGCCTTAATACTGCCATCACCTAATCCTGGTAAATATTTTTTCTTTTGAGCGTCTGTGCCATAGTATAAGATAGGGAGCGTGCCAATTCCCATATGTGCAGCTAGTGCCACACTGAAACTTTGGCTTTTACCCAGTTCCTCGCTCAAAACTGATTCTGTATTAAAATCTACAGACATACCACCATACTCCTCTGGCAATGCAGCCCCAAGTATACCAAGTTCTGCTGCTTTCTCCATAAGTTGAGGAATGAGATCAGGATTCTCTGTCTGCTTATCTATTTTAGCACGCAGATGATGGACTTCTTTCTCCAAAAAATCACGTGTCATCTCTCTGAACATTTTCTGTTCTTCATTGATTTCCTCTGGAATGAATGTACTCTGTGCGTCTTGTTCCTTAATAAGGAATTCTCCGCCGGCTATTTTTTTGTTGCTCATATCTTTATTCGTATTGAGGCAATGAGACCTGAGTATTGAAACTCACTCGCAGCACCTCTATTATTTCTTTATTAATTCTTCCTTTATTGCAGTATCAAAATATGAATGGACCATATAAGCAGTCTCACATCTCAATACTAACTACTCTTTATCCCTTACAACCGTTCCACGATTGCCGCTATCCCTTGTCCGCCACCAATACACGCAGTTACCATACCGTATTTTTGGTTTCTAAGTTTCATTTCTTCTAGTATTTGTACAGTCAATTTTGCACCAGTACATCCTAGTGGATGACCTAAACTAATCGCTCCTCCGTTTACGTTTACGATATCTGGATTCAGGTCTAACCCTCTCATTACTGCCAAACTTTGCGAAGCAAATGCCTCGTTTAATTCTATTTGGTTAATGTCCTTAAGAGATAATCCTGCTTTAGCTAGGGCCTTTGGAATGGCTTCCATTGGGCCTATGCCCATATACCTAGGACTTACACCTACAGACACTTGACTTACTAAGCGTGCTTTGGGTTCTAACCCTAGGTCTTTGACCATTTTTTCACTCATTACAAGCACAAAACTGGCCCCATCACTGGTTTGCGAACTATTACCTGCAGTTACTGTCCCGTTGTTTTTAAAGGCTGGTTTTAGTCTTGCTAATGCTTCTAGTGTCGTATCTGCTCTCGGGCCTTCGTCGGTGTCTACTGTATATTTCGATGTTACGCGCTTATTTGTCTTTGGATCAAAGTCTACTTGCTCTACTTCAAAAGGAACTATTTGGTTTTTGAACTTGCCTTCTGCCAGCGCTTTTAATGCTTTTTGGTGTGAACCTAGTGCAAACGCATCTTGATCTTCTCGGCTGATATCGTATTTCACTGCTACCTCTTCTGCCGTAAGACCCATTCCTAAGAAATAATCTCCGTGCTCTTTAGCTATAGTGTAGTTCGGCACTGTCTTATAACCTACTGTAGGTACCAAGCTCATACTCTCCGTACCGCCGGCTATAATACAATCTGCTAAACCTGCTTTTATTTTGGCTACAGCCATGGCGATTGTTTCTATTCCGCTACCGCAATATCTATTCACAGAGACGCCCGGTACTTCCATTGGAAGTTTGCTTCGCACTCCTATCCAACGACCCATTTGCAAGCCTTGCTCAGCTTCTGGCACTGCATTTCCTACGATGATATCTTCCACCACACTTGGGTCAAAACCCGGAGTGTTGTCTATCAAGTAGTCTATCACCGCCGCTCCTAGGTCTACTGGACTGGTAAATCTAAATCCACCACGTCCTGCTTTTCCTACTGCTGTTCTGTATCCGTTTACTATGTATGCTTCGTTCATTTTTTTAGTTCTTTATTGAGTATTGAGATGTGAGTAATGAGACTCGAAACTTCTTATCTTTTTATTCATTTTAGCCGCTACCAGCAATGATCTTCTTAATTGGATTTCCCTGAATTTTTGTTGCGCTCCTTCAGGATATTCTATATTTTCTGTAATCATGTTGAAATCATTTTGTGCCTTTATATAACTTGGATTAAGATTAATGAAAAAAGAAAGTAGCAATAGACCGTTCACCCTTCGACTAAGCCCGTGCTGAACGGAGCCTAAGTACTCAGGATAACCACCTATATGACTCATATCTAACATCTCAATACTCACTACTCTTTACTATCATCTAGTTTCTCAAAGGTTTCCCTGTCTTCAGCATGTGCTGTATTCTCTCTAGTGTTTTTCGTTGTCCAAGTAGACTCAAAAATGCTTCTCTTTCCAGGTTCAATAAGTACTGCTCTGTAACCTTGGTAGGTTGGGTCAAGTCTCCTCCTGCCATTACAAAAGCGAGTTTTCTACCGATGAGCATATCGTGTTCGCTGGCGTATCCGCTTATTCCAAAAGCTTCTACTCCTGAGTACAATGCTCCAAGTGCTGTTCTCCCAAGCACAAGAATATCTTCTCGTTGTGGTTTTTGAACGTAGCCATCGTGGTGCAGTTCTAGTACTTTTCGTTTTGCTTCTGTGATTACTCTGGCTCCGTTTACTACTACTTCATCCTTATCGTGATGCATTACACCTATTTCAAAAGCTTCGTGTGCAGACGTAGCCACTTTTGCGGTAGCTATAGTCTGAAAACGCTCTATCAGCGTAGGCAACTGAGGATCGCCGGTGTAAAAACTATCACTCGTTCGAACCACAAATTCTTTGGTACCTCCACCCCCAGGTATAAGTCCTACTCCTGCTTCTACTAGACCAATATAGGTCTCTGCTGAAGCTACTGCACCGTCTGAATGCAAGGTCATTTCACATCCACCGCCTAGTGTAAGTCCGTGAGGCGCTATCACCACTGGTACACTAGAATAGCGCAATCGCATTACTGTTTTTTGGAAATAGCTGATGACCATATTCAGTTCATCAAACTCCTGCTCTATGGCCAACATTAGCATCATAGCTAAGTTTGCTCCTGCAGAGAAATTCGGTGCATCATTTCCTATTACTAGTCCTTTCCATCCTTCAGTTTCTGCTATTTCTATCGACTTGTTAATTGCAGATAAAGTCCCACTACCGATTGCATTCATCTTTGAGTGAAATTCTAGACAAAGTACACCGTCTCCTATATCATGAAGGGTAGCCTCTTTATTCGTATAAACAGGTGCTGCACTTCTAAAGTTATCTAAAACGATAAATGCTTCTGTGCCTGGTATTACTTCGTATTCGCCTTTAGCAATATTGTAGTACTTACGCTTACCCCCTTCCGATTTATAGAAAGAAGAATTCCCTTTTGCTTTGAAATCTGTAATCCACTGTGGAACAGAGTAGCCTGCTTTTTCTATAGCACCAAGTACTTTATCAAAACCTATTAGATCCCAAGTTTCGAATGGCCCTACATCCCAGCCGAACCCCGCTTTAAGCGCATCATCTATTTGATACAGCTCGTCTGCTATCTCAGGAATTCGATTACTAGAATAGGCTGCAATAGCTGTGATAATATCATTATAAAAGTCTGCAGCAGCATCTCCTCCATCGTACAATATTCCTAACTTACTTTTTAGTCGGTTAGCCTTTCGCGCTTTCCCGATGCTATCGTATCTTGGGCTCTCTTTTGGTCCGTATTCTAAAGTCTCAAGATTTAACGCTTCAATAACTCTACTGCCATCTGCCGCTTTCCCTTTTTTATAAAACCCTTGACCCGTTTTATCTCCGAGCCATTTGTTTTCTAGCATTTTTTCTAAGAAACTCGGAATGGCAAACCATTCTTTCATTTCGTCCTTAGGACAATTTTGCCCAACACCATTAGCTACTTTTACCAAGGTATCCAATCCCACCAAGTCTGATGTTCGGAACGTCGCAGACTTTGGTCGGCCAGATACCGGTCCAGTTATAGAATCTACGGCCTCGATAGTCAAACTGTGCTTTTGCATCATTTTAAATATGGCCATAATGCTGAAAACACCAATTCTGTTAGCAATAAATGCTGGAGTATCTTTAGCCTTGACCGTAGTTTTTCCTAAGAAAAGATCTCCATAGTGTAAGAAAAAATCCACTACTTCTGACTTGGTCTTGGTGGACGGTATAATCTCTAATAACTTTAAATATCTCGGAGGATTGAAAAAGTGCGTACCACAGAAGTGAGCCGCAAAATCTCCACTTCTACCTTTGAGCATCATTTCTATGGGTATACCCGAAGTGTTACTCGTAATCAAAGTGCCTGGCGTACGGTACTCCTCTACCCTATCAAAGAGTTCAATCTTAAGATCAAGCCTCTCAATGATCACCTCTATAACCCAGTCACAGTCTTTTATCCGATGAAGATCATCCTCTAAGTTTCCAGTTTTGATTCGCTTCGCAAAATCTTTGGCATAAATAGGTGACGGATTATTTTTAAGTGCAGCGGTCAAAGCTTGTTGAGCTACCTTAGCATCCTTACCCGCTTCACTCTCTGCACTTTTAGGGAAGTTTTTTAGATCTAATAAAAGGACATCTAATCCGATATTGGCAAAGTGGCAAGCGATACGACTACCCATTACCCCTGAGCCCAATACGGCTACTTTTTTTATTTTTCTATGATTCACCATTCTATTTCTTATTTCACTGCGTTCTCTATTTCCAATTCTTTGTATTCCTCCAACAATCCAGAAATTACCCTTCTAAGGTGCCCTGCATCATCCATTACTTTCATCAGAAGTACTGCTCCTTCTATCTGAGCTACTACACTTTCTGCTTTCACATAAGCCTCTTTTTTACTGAGTACATATGTATATATATGCTCGATAGTAGCTATCCATTTCTCAAAAAAATCTTGTATTACTTTTTCAAATCCCAGGCTTAAATTTTTCGTCTCCAAACCAATATTAGCAAAGAAATTACCCGCGTCCTCAAAGATAAATATCTCCTCGGCCCGCTTGGACAGTAAAAATAGTCGATCATACGGACTTAGCTCTTCATCATACGCTGTTATAAAAACTTTATTCACGTAGTGATCCATAAGCGAGTTCAGCACTTCAAGCATTAGCTGCTCTTTACTGTCTATGTAGTGATACATACTCCCCTTGAGTAGTCCACTAGCATGCGCCAGGTCACTCATAGAGGTAGCGGTATACCCCTTAGTCTTAAAAACAGAAAGGGAATTTTTGAGAAGTGTTTTTCGATCTATTTTTGGTTTTGCCATAAAGCGGTTTCCAAATGTAATTATAATAATTTGTAAAACCAAACGGTTGGTAGGTTAATTTAATTTAGGCAAATCGTGATTAAACAGCACCCACTTAATAGCACTATTTCAGTTTAATGACCAACGGTCGCTTCATTCCTTTCACACTTGAAACCACGTTGTTCTGAATCTTTTTACCCTACTCAAAATTAAATGCCAGATTAACTATCCTCTTCTGTATTGTAAAGCTCATTTATTTGAAACACTTAAGCTCGACAAATAAATATACTGACATAGGCACTTTGTCTTGCTTAAAAAACTCAAAAGCAATAAAAAACAATACACGGCCGTTCTCCATCTACCTAAAAGCTAAAAGTTATGAAAAAGTACATTTTTATTATTCTTACTAGCTTAACCATTCAATCATTTTCCCAATTACCGTCGTATGAGTACTCCCCTTACCCGAGAAGTATTCCAAATGAAGGAACGTCCGTTGCCCATAAATATATGGGTGAGCAACGAGTCAAGTACTCCAAACGAATACACAGAGTCATAGATTCTCGTATGAAACAAAACAAGGACATTTCTTGGCCTCGAAATCCACTAAATAAAATTCTTTATCAGGCGGTCACTACTGGCTTTGCAGATTTGGGTAAAGCGAACCCTTATGCAGATGACAGCTTACGTGGGATTTTAACAAAGGAAGAGGTCCTTGAAAAAGGGAGCTATGATTCTAGATTTCAAATGGAGTCGCCTCCAGGATCAGGAAACTATATTGACACAATGATACCAGAACCTTTTGATGTATCTAAAGTTGTTAAATTTAGACTGATGGAAGATTGTATTTTTGACGCACAACACAGTGATTTGAGACCCCGAATCATAGCCATAGCTCCCTTATACAATATGGTAAGTCAAAGTGGAATCCCCCTTGGTGAAGCAGCACTCTTCTGGGTGAAAATGGATGAACTGAGGCCGATTCTCGCACAGCAAGAAATCTTTAATAAGTTCAACGATGCCGCTCGATTAAGTTATGATCATTGGTTTGAAATGAGACTATTTGCCAGCCATATTGTAAAGGAAAGCAACGTTTACGACGCTGACATTGCCCATTTGGAAGCATTTAGCGACAACGGTGTAGAAGCCCTGTTAGAAGCAGATAAAATAAAGAATGATCTCTTCGTGATGGAGCGTGATCTTTGGGAGTATTAAGAGATAAGCACAGTCCTAAAATAATTACGCGAAGATGGTTACATTTGCCATCTTTAAAATTTAACGACATATGGCATATTTTTTCACCTCAGAATCAGTATCAGAAGGACACCCCGATAAAGTAGCAGATCAGATATCTGACGCACTTATAGATAATTTCTTAGCATTTGATGCTAGCAGCAAGGTAGCTTGTGAGACCCTCGTGACTACTGGTCAAGTAGTACTCGCGGGAGAAGTAAAGTCTAATACCTACTTAGATGTTCAGAAAATAGCAAGAGAGACTATTAACAAAATTGGATATACGAAAAGTGAGTATATGTTTGATGGCAACTCTTGTGGTGTATTCAGTGCTATTCACGAGCAGTCACCCGATATTAATCAAGGAGTAGAACGCAAAAATCCGGAAGACCAAGGTGCAGGTGACCAAGGTATGATGTTTGGCTATGCGACTAATGAGACCGAAAGCTACATGCCACTTCCACTCGAACTGAGTCATCTTTTATTAAAAGAACTGGCAGAACTCAGAAGAGAAGGTAAAAAAATAAAATACCTTAGACCGGATAGCAAGTCACAGGTAACTATAAAGTACGATGATAACAATAAGCCTATAGCCATTGACTCTATCGTAATATCTACGCAACACGACGACTTTGACACAGCACCCAAAATGCTTAAGAAAATAAAAGAAGATGTCGTAAATATATTGATACCTAGAGTTAAGAAACTCTTGCCAAAAGAAACGCAAAAACTATTTACAGATAAAATCACTTATCACGTAAACCCTACAGGTATTTTCGTAATCGGTGGTCCTCACGGTGATACGGGACTTACAGGTCGCAAGATTATAGTGGATACCTACGGTGGCAAAGGTGCACATGGTGGTGGTGCATTCTCAGGAAAAGATCCAAGTAAAGTAGATAGAAGTGCGGCATA
>ERZ807291.4855-NODE-4855-length-17444-cov-4.944908_pt1 | contig 17444 bp, 12 predicted proteins | sample MGYA00521257_ERZ807291 | MGnify/ENA primary metagenome ERZ807291 (study PRJEB31413, sample SAMN03169783) | marine metagenome | biome: Marine; feature: Water; material: Subsurface seawater | place: North Sea | collected 2011-04-28 | depth 1 m m ... | reverse complement strand
TTAATCAATTGCCCGCATCTGAAAACACAGATCCGTTAATTGAAACTCTAGTTGTTAAAGTTCACAGGACTGACCCTGAGGGCGCAATGACTTGGGCTGAAACGATTTCCAACCCTGAGCGGCGAAAAAATTTGGTTGAAAAAGTCGAAAAAGTACTTCGTAAGCAGGAAAGCTCAAAGAAAAATACTGACTGATTTGGGTAAGCGGTTTACCCGCTTTTATAACTTTAATTCTGTGTAAGTTTTTGGGATGATGCAAAGACTAAACATACTGGGTTGGGTGCGTTTGTAATTGAACCCCTTTGATAAGTGAGATGACCCCTAACCGGATCGATTTTGTGGCCTGAAATGGTACTCGAATCCTGACCGGCCGCGAGAAGCCATGACCCGCAAGGGGTTAGATTGATGTTTCTTGGGAATGCACCACGTATTGGTTGCGTTTGTGAAGTATTTAGAGTGCCTGAATTATTTGAAGTAAAAACAGTAACGGAATCGTGTCCTCGGTTTGAGCTGTATACCCATTTTCCATTGGGGTGAACCAGAATCTCAGCAGCTGAATTAAATGTCTCCTGTGCTTTTTGTTCTTCCGTAAGAGTGCGAGCCAAGGAATGGAATATGGCTTCTCCCTTTGCTTGATCCCATTTAAAAATGGAAATGGAAAGATTCAGTTCATTGAGTAAATAGATCCAGTTTTGATCTTGGGAAAATCTCATATGCCTCGGTCCTCCTCCGGGTACGGTCTGGGCAATACTATGAAATTGGATGGAGGGAGTTTTGAGGTTCACCCGATAGATCACGATTTGATCGAGTCCGAGGTCTGGCACTAGGGCAAAATTTCCACACGGAGAAAATCCGCACCAATGTGGATGGGGTTGTTTTTGCCTCGATGAAATGACTTGGGAACCACCTTGGTGATCAGTGATCAAAGGGGTTCCTAATATACCATTTGTGTCCAGGGGAAATAAAGCAACAGAACCCCCTCTGTACTGGGTGGTTAGCAAAAATTTTCCGGAAGGATGAATTGAGACATGACAACCTAAACCATCTGGGCATGCCATGCGGGTAAATTCAACAAGATCATTTTCATTGGTTATTTTATATCCAATTACACCCTGTCCTTGTTTCCACTTACATACAGCATAGATCGATGAACTGGTAGGGTGCATGGTCAAAAAGTTAGCGGAATCCACTTTTACTACACGCCTGACCTCCTTGAACTTGCCTGAATCAGTGTGGAAATATGCATGATATATACCATCAGCAGATTGACCACTGGTGCCGATAAACAGAGAAAACTGCTTAGCATGGATCGATTGATTTACCATCAATAGTAGGAACAAATAATAGAAGAATAACGGTCTCATTAAAATTAAAGAGAGTTGGGGCATAGAACAAAGTCGAGTGGATTCCGTAAATGTACTTAAATTACCTCAAAGTTGTAGGCAGTGAATTCAAATAAAATCTAGAATCAAAAATTAAGCAAAAAACTATAATTTTGGATTGATGAACTTTAAAATTCCTCAAAAGGTATTGGTGTGATTTGCAAAAATTTTAAAGACAAGGACAGAATGAGAAAAGCTGGGCGTTCCGCGGCGGCCGTGCTCGAACGTTTGTGTGCTTTTGTTGAGCCGGGTATGAGTACTTTGGAAATTGATGAAGAGGGGGGGCGAGTCATGAAAGAATTTGGGGTGAAGAGTGCCTGCAAGGGGTACCGTTCAGGTCATCGCATTTTTCCGTCTTTTACATGCTTGTCCGTAAATGACGAGGTGGTTCATGGTATTGGAGTTCAGGAAAGAACACTCAAAGATGGAGATGTTATTTCGGTTGATGTATGTATTCGCCAAGATGGTTTTATTGGGGACAACTGTCGGACTATTGGAGTGGGCAGAGTAACCCCAGAGGTTCTTAATTTACTAAAAATTACGGAGGAGTCTCTTTATCTTGGTCTTGTACAAGCTTTGCACAAAAGGCGGGTTGGAGATGTTTCCCAAGCTGTACAAAAGCATGTGGAAGCTGCTGGTTATGCGGTAATTACCAATTTTGTTGGGCATGGAGTTGGTCGATCTCTTCATGAAGACCCCCAAATTCCTAATTTTGGAAAGGCGGGTTCAGGTCCTCAGTTTCGCAAGGGTATGGCTGTATGCATTGAACCGATGGTAAATATGAAGAATTCTCAAATTCGCATGGCTAAGGATGGATGGACTGCTTTGGCGGTGGATGGTATGCCTTCCGCCCATTTCGAACATACCTTACTTGTGGACGAGCTTAGCCCAGAAATTCTTACACTTCCGGAGAGTGCATCGGATTCTGCGAGTTTCCTGGCGGAAAAACTTAGGAACATTCCTTCTTTATCGGTCGCTTAATTTTTTTGATACATGCTCAAAAGAATTGCGGATAGCGTATTTAGTTTCGATATCGAATGGATTCCGGACCCTAAATCCGCTGAAATTCTCTTTGATTCTCCACCCGCTGACGGTCCTGGTCAGCAAGCGGCAGAATCTTTTGAAGCACTTTGGGCCAGTGCTCGCAAAGAGGGTGATCTTCCAGATTCACAGCCTTATTTAAAGACCATTCTTTGTCGAATAGTTTCGCTGGCCGGAATCCTTCGCGAAAAAGTTCCTGGTGGGGAACCTTCGCTCAAGTTGATTTCCTTGCCTGCAGATCCTATGGATCCAGAGAAAATCGATGAAAAATCGATGATTTCGAGCTTTTTAAAGTCTGTTGGTCGTCGAAAGCCTCAACTTGTGGGCTATAATTCCGCTCAGGCTGATGTCCCGATCCTTGTTCAACGTGCCATTGTTCTTGGGCTTCCCGGGTTTGGGTTTTCTGACCGTCCAAACAAGCCTTGGGAGGGGGTAGATTACTTTGACGCCCGCAATTCTGATTATAACCTAGACCTAGCTGATGCGATGGGGCAATACCGAGACCGTCCTACCTTGCACCAAGCAGCTACCTTGAGTGGAATACCTGGAAAGATTGAAGTTAGCGGGGATTCGGTCGCTCAGATGTGGTTGGAGGGAAAACTTCCTGAGGTTGTGGAGTACAACGAGTTTGACGCTTTTACGACTCATCTGCTTTGGGCAAGGATTGCTCACTTTTCTGGCCTGCTCACTTCAGAGGAATACGAGAACGAACAATCACTTGTCAGTAAACTTTTACATTCAGAGATTGCCAATGGGCGCACCCATCTTGAACGCTTTTTGAACGAATGGAACCGCTTGCGTGGCCTAACCGGGCAGAGTTGACAAATTATTTCTTATCGAAAAAGGTTTTTTTACTTTGTCCATTGAAAAGGAACATGGTGCAAGCTAGGTTGCCCCGATTACTATCCGCAGCTAGAAAATATAATTATGATGAACACTGATACGGAAGCCCAAGCGACCATCGACACTCTTTCGCAAACGCGCGACCGGTTAATGACCGAAATTCGCAAAGGAATTATCGGGCAGGATGAGGTAATCGAGCAGCTGCTCGTGACCTTGCTTGCCCGCGGTCATTGTCTGCTCACAGGAATTCCTGGTCTGGGTAAGACTCTGCTTGTTAAAACCCTTTCCCAATGCCTGAGTCTTGGATTTAAACGCATACAATTTACTCCCGATCTTATGCCTGCAGATGTTGTGGGTTCTGAAGTAGTGGATGAGGACCCGGCTACTGGTAAGCGTTCTTTTCGGTTTTCGCCCGGACCCATCTTTTCCCAAGTAGTATTGGCGGATGAAATTAACCGTACCCCGCCGAAAACTCAGGCTGCCTTGCTAGAAGCGATGGAAGAACGTCAAGTAACCGTAGCTGGAGAAACCCGTCCGTTAGAGGCACCTTTTTTCGTTTTGGCTACTCAAAACCCCATCGAGTTGGAAGGTACTTACCCTTTGCCCGAAGCTCAACTTGACCGTTTTCTTCTCAACCCGGTTATCAAGTATCTTTCTCAGGAAGATGAGGCCCGTATGGTTGGAGAGACCACGGGACTTGATCGTGAACTGCCTCAACCTGTGCTCACTGGCGAAGAGATTGAAGGATTGCAAAGATTGACACGCCAAGTACCAGCTCCCGAGCAGGTGATTTCCTATGCCGTACGCCTAGTCGCTGCCTCCCGTCCGGAATCTGATTCCTGTGACGAATGGTTAAAGCCTAGAATAAAATGGGGTGCTGGTTCTCGTGGTTCCCAAGCTTTGATTCTTGCAGCAAAAGCCCGTGCCTTGCTCGACGGTCGTCCAAACGCATCCCGGGAGGATGTTCGTGAAATTGCCAAGTCTGCATTACGCCATCGTATCCTTCCTAGTTTTCTTGCGGAATCAGAGGGTCTGCGATCAGATGATTTAATTGATTTTCTGATCGAAAAAGTACCCAGTTGAATCAAGCCCATTTGCCAGATTTAATTATTCCCTATTTGTGATGCAGGAGTCCGAGATTTCCTTGCTCGACCCAGCTCGTCTTTCTCGCATAGACGACCTTTCCCTGCTTGCCCGTTTAGTGGTGCGGGGTTCCCGTTCAGGTATGCATCGAAGCATACGCCAAGGCAGAGGGAATGAGTTTTTCCAATACCGTTCCTATGAACCCGGAGAAGATCTGAAAAATGTAGATTGGCGGGTTTTTGCGAAGCGTGATGAACTTGTCGCCAAGACCTACCAGGAGGACACCAATGTGAATCTCCTGCTTGTGCTTGATGGAAGTGCTTCCATGGCTTTCTCGGGTACGGATTCTCCCTGTTCAAAGTTTCGGTACGCACAAATGCTTGCCGCTTGTTTTGGTTATCTTGCCCAACGCCAGGGAGATAGGGTCGGACTCTTTGGCGGATCGGAAGATTCCGTGGAATGGATACGTCCCCAAGGAGGGCGTGCAGCACTTAACCGTTTGCTCGTGCAAATGGGGTCTATGAAACCTGCCGGTCGCGACATTGGGAGGGCTTCCTGGGAAAGGTTTAATGCTGTTATTCCTCACGAATCCATTGTGGTCGTGCTCTCTGACTTTCTAGATGGGGAAGAGGAATGGGCGGATCGCTTACGCTTTGCAAAATCCAGAAGATATGAATGTCTTTGTTTACAAACTCTTGACCGGGAGGAGCTTGTATTACCCGATTCAGATGCCTTGAGGTTTGTTGAGATGGAGGGCGATGGCGAGCTCTCTGCATCGCCTGAACTCATCCGTTTCGATTATTCAGCGAAGATGAATAATTATCAGGAAAGTTTGCAAAAAACGATTATTCAGGCAGGTGCGGAGTTTGAATTTTTACAGACTGATTTAGATTTAGGCCATGCTTTACGAAGCTTTCTTGGTATGCGGGTACATTCTTGATGATCGAATTTGGACAACCTCTTGCATTGTTTGGTGGCTTGGCACTTAGTTTGCCCATCCTTGCCCACATGGCGTACCGGAGAATTACCGAAAAACGGCTCTTTCCTTCTCTGCGTTTCCTGAGCCCAACCACGATTCCACGCAGTGGTAGAAAACGCCCAAGTGACTGGCCCTTGCTTCTTTTGCGCCTCTTGCTTTTTACTGCTATCGTGTTGATTCTTGCCGATCCTTATTTGACTAATTCCCAAGGAGATGCTCCAGTCAGTGCTAGTCGCGAGCAGCGTATGCACTTGATTGACACCTCAATAAGTATGTCGGGATGGGGGGCATGGGAAGAAGTTCGTGAAAATCTGCTCGAACAATGGAGTGATGAAAGTGTGGATCACGGCATGCTTGCTTTTGATACTGGCGGGTTGAAGTTGTGGAATCCTGGAATACCCGTTGATGAACTGCGTGCTGCATTGAATGAATTGAAACCCATTTACAGCCCTTATGAAACAGGTGCTTTGTTTACCAGGCTTTCCAAATTATGGCGTGATATACAAGTTCCCAAAAAGGTATTGATTTACAGTGATTTTCAAAGCTCAGATTGGCAGGATGTACAAGCTGATGTCGGTGCACTTGGAGCTGAGTTATTCCTTGTTCCGACAGGGCATCGAGAGCAGTTATGGAAAACCCGTTCGGGTAATCGAGCATTGGTGGATGCTCGGGCGGTGCCGGCTGGATTAGGAAAGGTAGGAGTCTGGGCAGTAGTCCGTAATTGGGATTTCAACGCAACGCCTGTACAGCTTTCTATTTTCGCTGGAGGTATAGAGAGGGAGCGCGTAGAGATGCTCTTGCCTGCACAAGGCACAGAGCAGGCTCACTTTACTTTGCCAGCTGGAGATTTTGCCAGTGCTATTGTGCGCATTGATGGGGAGGATGCCTGTTCATGGGATAATAATCGCTCGCTCTGGGTGATGCCCCCGCCTGCACGAGGTTTCGCTTTTCTGAACCATGAGCAACTGAATATTTCGGACCTGGCAGAAAAGGAATTCCTGCAAGCCGTTATGGACAGTGTAGGTGATGGTGTATGGAATCGTTGGTCAGAGCGCTCGGATAGCGATGAAGTTGAGTGCCTCCTTATTCCCGGGTTTTCTGACTGGGCACAGGATGATGGTGTAGTTGAAGAATTAAAAAATCACCTGGAGAGGGGCGGAGTCGCTTTGCTAACTCCTGCTGAATCTTATGTTGGAATGAACCAAACTTTGCGCGAGAGCAAACTTTTGGATTTCACCTTTAATCGAGTCGCCCAAACTGAATTTCGCATGGATCCTTACCGCATTAAAGTGCTTGCAGAAGAGAACCCCTTAAGTGCGGTATTTTCTGGAGACTCAGCAAGGGATCTTTATCTTACCAAGGTTCGGAAGTTTCTTTTCTTACGAGACTGGGAAGATCAACTTGATGCACCACTGTTTGATAGGGAAGGGCGTCCACTTGCCTTGGTCCGGAACTTTCCTAATGGGGGTAAGTTGGTTTTTTTATGCTTTCGACTTCTACCTGAATGGACTGATCTTCCTACTCGTAACAGCTTTCTTCCCTTACTTGTTGAACTTTGTGGTCTTAGTGGAGATGCTGGCTTAGAGGAAAATGACGATATCCTGGCCCCCGGAACTTTGATTGGGGATGGAGATGATGCTATTCTTGCAAAGGACCCCGGTCTTTACCGTTATGCCGAGAAGAGAATCTCTGTCCATGCACCTCTGTCAGAGTCCTTGCCAGAAGTAATTTCCAAAGAAGAATTAATGGAAGCACTCAATGGATCTCGCGGAGTGTCCTTATCCCCCGATCTGTCTCTTTCCGGACTTGGTCCCGATCACTCCCGCGATCAGCCGCTGTGGATGTGGTTTGCCTTGGCTGCAGGTGTTCTTTTGATTGTAGAGAACATGATTTCTGCACCCCGTTCAGGACCCCTTCTTTCTGCTCCTTCTAGAGATGCCTGATTTTATTCGTAAATTGCAGGTAGAGTCCCGAGTGAACTTTTTCGGGCAGGCTTTGCTTTCCGGAGTTTTAGGTTTTTTGGGGTGGGCTCTTTTACTTGTCCTGCTCGATTTATACGATGTTTTTTCGCCCATTCGTGAATCTGATGCTCTCATCTGGTTGGCTTTTGCAGCAGGGGTATCTGTACTGCTTTTTGTTAGTCTGTTTATTCGTGCATGGATGCGTCGTCCTTCCCTCAAGGAGTTAGCGGAAAAAGTGGAGTCTCAGAACCCTCAACTCAGGGATTCTCTAAATGCGGCCGTGGAAATTCATCAAAGCGAACAACTTCCAGGCGTGATGGAAAAACGCGTACTTTCGAAAGTTGCGAGTCATACAACAGCCATTCAATGGAATCGTGGGGTTCGCCAGGGCAGGGCGTTTTGGAACTTTCTTGCTTTTGGTTTTCTGGGTGGACTGCTTCTTTCTCTCTGGAACTTAAACCGCAGTCCCATGATCAAGGCGCAAGCCGATCTCTCGGGTCTGCCCGGCATTGTTCTTTATACTGCTCCCAGTGGATCGTCAGGAGAAACGCTGTTGGGACCCGATGCAGAATTTCGCAGAGGTATGGATGTTTCGATATTTGCCGATATTAAACGCGGACATCGGGGTGAGAAACAGGCATGGGTAGAGGTGGATGGATCCTCAAATACATCTATATTTGAAATGTTAACATCTTCCAACTCCTCGCGCATGGAATTTGTCGTTCCCGCGATTCGTGAGGAGGTGCGTTACCGAGTATACACTGCATCCATGGAAAGTTCATGGCACACCATCACCCCCTACGACCCTCCCCAGTTAGAGTTTGCTCATTGGAACATCCAACCCCCGGCTTATTTAAAACTCCCTAAAATTGTGCATCAAGGGTTTGGCTACCTTGAGGTTCCAGAAGGAAGCCAGATTCGCCTCGACCTTCGAGTACTTGAAAAACCTGAAAACCTGGATGCGGTTTTGCAATCCTCTGATGGTAATCACACACTTGATGCAGTCGGGCGGATGACCTTTAGCCGGGAATTTATTCTCAGTCAGGAGTGGAGCGCGAAATTACTCCTTCGGGACCTGGACAAGCCCGGGCGCCCACCAGTTGTGTATGACCCTGTTGTCTTGTCTCCCATTCCGGACGAGCCACCGGTTGTGGAGATTTCGTCGCCTGCACGGGACATGGAACTCCCCTTTGATGCCGAGCCCTTACTCATTGATCTTTTTGCGGTGGACGATCATGGCATTGCTGATTTGCGTCTCCATATCTCACACGACGGAGTAAAGAAAGAGGATCCTCTTTTTGTTAATCCGGTAGAAAAAGAAAAAGCAGTGACTGGGATTCTTGATCTTAGTGATTTTCCATTGGCAGTCGGAGATGTGCTTACTTACATGGCTTTTGCTGCGGACAACCGGGAACCCGAAAGTCAGATCGCACGTTCTGAGGTCTACTTTATAGAAATTCTTCCCCCCGAAGGAGAAACTAAGGAATCTGATTCCCAGGCTGGCGGAATGGATGGCGACACCAAGGAAATTCCAATCCGCCAATTTATAAATCGTACAAAACAGATTTTTCGGGATACTTATGATGCCATGCTCGAAGAGGGCACGGTTCGCCAGGATCAATCCCTTGCGATTTGTGCAGATTCTCTTGATCTGAAGCATGAGATGACCAAAACCTATGATGAGTTTGCTGGGAAGTTTCCCATATCCAATGGAATTGATCTTGGGGAATTACTCAACGAAGCGACTTATCACATCGAGCAAACTGAAATCTATACGGGAGACTATCTTTTGGAGGAATCTCTTGAGTCCACTGAGCAGACCCTACGCAAGTTAGTGCAATTGTATGCTCTAATGCAGGAATTGGAAAAACAGAAAGCTAAGGGACAGGGACAAGCTAGTGAAAGTTCAGCTGAGGAAGGAGAACCTCAGGAAAACAACCAGACTGCTGAGAATTCAAAAGATCCATCCCGTCAATTGGAAGAACTTTCTAATCAACTTGAAAAACTTAAGGAATTACAAGGGAAACAAGATTCCTTGAATCAGCAAATGGGGCAGGCAGCCGGCAAGGGGCAGCGGGGTAAGCCCAACCAGGATTTGGCCGGTAAACAGGAAGATATTAGACAGGAGCTTGGGCAATTGCGTGACCAGCGATACGATAATTCCGGGAAACTTGGAGATGTCTCTGAATTGGAGCAGGCGGGCAGGGAAATGAAGGAAGGTGCGGGCGATCTGCGCCGTGATCAACCACGCGAGGCACAACCACACGGCGAACTTGCCTCAGATGCCCTTGGACAGGCGATCTCCAGGGTCGAGGGGGAAATGGCTGGAATTGCTGCCGAAATGGTGGAGAAATTGACTCAGCAAGCAAAACAACTTGGAAAGGGGCAGGGTAACCTTCGCCAAAAAACAGATAATGCTCAGGGTGGTCAGGGTGAGCGCCTACGCGAGGAACAGGATAGTTTGAACGGTGGGTTGGAAAAATTGTTGGATGAAATTGATCGAACCGCTCGCTCACTAGGTAAGCACAAAGAAGAGGCAATGGAAGATTTGCTTAAATCCATGAGAGATGCCCAAGAAAATGGAATGAATCGGGCCGGAAAGCAGGCATCGAATGCCCTGCTTTACGATGCCTTCCCTCAAGCTTCCAAGCAGCAACAGAAAATGGAAAATGGGTTGGAGCAGTTGGGCAATGATTTGCAGGGAGTCGAAGATAAACTTCTCCATGGGGATAGTGCCGAACTTTCCGAATTGGCGGAACACTTGGAGGGTATGAAGCAGGAAGGCCAGGGTTTGGGTGATGAACAATTTCGTGAGTCTAACAAGGAGGCAGCTCGCCTAGTTGGCAACTTAGCGGATTCAGATTCCGATGAGAGGTTGCTCAACCTCTCTCGTATGTTCGAGGAGTCTGCCTTCTCCGAAGATACGCTAAACTGCAGGTCTCTTTCATCGGGAGCAGTTCAACAGGCAAGTGGTTTAGTCGAACAATTTCTCTGGCAAAAAGCTGTGGAGGAAAGACTTTTACGAAACCATCAGTCCACCCGTGCCCCTGCCCGTTATCGTAAGCAGGTCGAGGAGTACTTTCGCCGGATTGCCGAGGGTAAATGATTATGGAAATGCTTGGTTTCGACTGGCCGTTTTCTCCTAATTGGCTGTGGGGTGGGGGACTTACTCTGCTTGCCGTTCTTGCCTGGCATGGTCGCTTACTTTTTTCCGCGACCACCAGAGCAGATGCGTGGAAGTTTTTGGTATTAAGGGCATTATTCGGTATCCTCCTTCTTTTTCTTATTGCCCGGCCTTTTCTTGAAAGTTCGCAACCCGATTCCTCTTCCGTTAGGGTAGTTTCCTTGGTCGATTTTTCAGGTAGTATGAATCAACTTGATTCGGCGGGTGCCCAAAAGAGGATTATTCAGGCACGAGATCATTTGGATTTAAGAAGACCAGATACTTGGATTAACCATATGCGCCAGTCCTTTGGGTTGGTTCAAAGACTTGGGTTTTCAGGTGAAGATGTTTTTTCAATTCGGGAAAACTCTTGGACCCTTCCTGAATCGGGCAAATCCACTCATCTGGGTTCGGCTTTACTCGAAGTGCTTGAGGATGAACATTCTCTTGCCCTTGCAGGAGTCACCTTATTTTCTGATGGATGTAATAATCAGGGAATTTCTCCATTGGAAGTGGCCGAACGGTATCGGGAGATGGGAGTCCCCGTTAATGTGGTTGGGGTGGGCCGTATAAAAGACCAAGGAAATTTGTCTATTCGTTTCGTGGACGCTCCTGCTCAGTCAAAAGCCAAAGAGGAACTAGTATTAACGGCTGAGGTTTCAAATGCCTATAATTCGGCTTCTTCTAATATTGCCCGTTTGCTTGAGGACGAAAAGGTTTTACAGGAAATTCCTTTCACCTTGGGGGTGGATGAATCGAGGAAATTGAAATTTTCTCCCCTGACCCCTGACCGCCCGGGGCGTCGAAATTACCGGGTTTTCATTGATCCCCTCGATGGCGATGATGATCCATCGGACGACTCCGATGTCCGATCGGTGATGATACTGGAACCTGATCTTTTTTCCGCCCTTTATCTATCCAACCAAGCACGCCCACTCTATCCATTTTTGAAACGTTCTCTTGGGGTTGAGAAATTTCAATTGAGTTCGCTCATTCGTTTAGGAGAAGAAACCTTTCACGCCCGCGGCGAAAACCTGTCGCCTGAAGGATATCCTAATGATCCTGAATTTTGGATGCAGTACGATGTTGTCCTACTCGATCTTGAATGCTTAAACGAGCTTAACGCCAGTCTGATAGGTTCTTTAAAACAGTATGTGAGGAAGCGTGGAGGAGGATTACTCACTTTCGGTTCTCCGGATGGGGTTAGGGAAAAACTTGGCGGTGTTTTTCCCGCTTTGTCATATGAAGAGACGCGGGCTAAACAGGCACTATCATTGGAAGTTTTACCAGACCCTCTTTTTAGCAGTCGCAAAGGGGTGAACCAGTGGAAATCATTTCTTCCTGGGAATATGCCTGCATTTTTGATCACCGAAAAAAACCCAGCATCATTGGGAGTGGTTGGCTTGAGGTCGAATTTTGAACGGTCTGCTCTAGTCCTTCAAGCCTATGGATCAGGTAAGGTGGCATACTGGGGATCAGTTCACGATTGGAAGCGTGCATTAATCAATGAGGATAGAGCCAAAGAGTTTTCTGCCTTTTGGCAGGGATTGGTTGAATGGTTGGGGTCGGGATCGGTGGAACGAATTCGTTTACCTAAGAGCCACAAACCATCTCCTCGTGGAGAATTGGTTTCTTTGAGTCTTGAGGCATTGGGTTCAGACTTTGAACCTTCTCTTGATGCCTTGGTGGAGGCCAATGTTTCCGGCCCAGATGATTTTTCACATCGCCTGCAATTGTTTCCACAAAGCGGCAGGGTCGGATCATATTTTGGTGAATTCCGTCCATCCTTACCCGGATCCTACCGAGTGTCTTACCGCTTACGCTTTCCGGATGGTGAAACTCTTGAGAAAAGCTCATACCTGCGGGTTGAGGAGCTTGGTTTGGAAGCAAAAGATCACAGGTATGCGGAGAGGGATCTGCGCATGTTGGCAAATTTAACCGGGGGTAAGTTCATTCACCTTTCCGAGATGAGCAGCGATTGGAAGCCGGTACTTTCGGACTCCTTGCCCACCCTTAAAAGAAGAAATGACCTCGCCAATTCCTGGCCCCTTTTCCTGGCTTTGTTTCTTGCCGCTGGTATGGAGTGGATTTGGCGAAGAAAAGGAGGTTTAAGGTGAAGGATTGTAGAGTTGTATATTGTCTGCTTGCATTATCTATCTTTTCCAAAGGTGGGGCACAACCGACTCAAACAGTTGCAGAAGAATTCCTGAAGGTGGAAAGCAACCAATCAATTTCCTCAGGAGTGCCGGTTCGCACATCTATCGATCAGACCCTGGAAATTGCATCTCAGAAATTACTATCGGGTGAGGAAAGCGAGCGTGTGGCCGCAGCTAAACTTTTAGGTAAATATTCCTTACGCAATTCAAGTTTGTTGTTGATTGGAGCCTTGGGTGACCCCAGTCCTCTGGTCCGTCGGGCTGCCCTAGTCTCCTTAGTCGAGCACTACAATAATGGACAAATCATTTACGAAGCTGCACTGGTAGAAAAGATCTACGCAAGGTTGGGGGATTCTGATGTGGAGGTTAGACGGGAGGTATCGGCCCTTATACCAAGGCTCGTACCTGGGCTCTTACAATCTGGTATGGAAAAGTTGGAAATCAACGGGCGTGTGGTCTATCGCTCTAGACCTGGCAAACTACGCCCTGATCTTGATAAATTGACCCAGGATGCACTCCTTGATTCCGACTCAATCGTTCGTCAAAACCTGTTGAAAAATCATTTTTCCTTACGCCTACAAATTCATCCAGCAACCATGGTAGCTTTGCTTGAGGACAAAGACTCCCGGGTGCTTTTAGTCGCCCTTGATCAGGTTCGTATTTACGGAAGAATACCGGGAATTTTCGAGCAGGTCAAAAAATTGGCAATTCACCCAGAACTAGGAGTGCGTGCAAAAGTCTTGCAAGTCTCACGTAACTTAAGCCGTTCCTATCCGCTTTACCGTGATGTCCTCAGAGTTTTATTGAATGATGGCAATCGGGGGTTGGCTGCTCAGTCTGCCGTGGAGCTTGCCCGGTTGGGTGATTCTTTATCTGCCAAAACCGTACGCATGATTTCTGCGTATTTACTTTCAGTTCAAGGATTGGACGAGTTTTCAGAAAAGGTATTTAATGGATTATCCGCCCTCGGCCCCAATAGCACTGAGGTTTACCGGGAACTTACTGAGCATCCAAGTGGCCGATTAAGGGCTGTTGCATGGCAGAATTATCTCACCCAAACAAAAGGATGGAAGGATGCAAAAATTTGGCTGCCCGCAACCAAGGACCGCGATTCCGAGGTGAGGCAACTCGCCCTTGGGGCGATTCGGGGCAGAGTCGAACAGTTAGGGGAGGATGATCTAAATTCTTTGATTGAAAGCCGCTATAAGGATGTCCGGGCCTTTGCTGCCGAATGCCTGCTGGTGGTGGAATTAAAAATTGTAGAAAATATGTTTTTGGAACTTTTGATAGATGAGGATGGACTGGTTAGAACCACTACCTTGCGAGTCTTGGCAAAGCGGCGTGTTTCCGGTTGGATGAAGGTACATATCCGCTCCTTGCTTGATCCAAATTACGCCATACAGCGTGCGGCAATGGATGGGTTGCTGAGCGAGTCCAAGGTCGGAGTCCCGGCATTGTTGGATTTTGTACGTGCACATCCCACGGAAAGTATAAGTTCTTTGGCTCGTCAGGAATTACAGCGTCTCGGTTACCGACCATGAAAAAATATATTTGCATACTTCTAGGATTGATAAGCGGTGTCAGTGCAGTAGTGGGATCGGATGAATGGTCAGGTTCCTCTGATCTTGCCAGCATTCGGGTTATGCAATTTCGCAGAGACGGAGGCAATCGAATCCGTTACCCCGATGCCTTGCCCAGTTTGCTCGAATTAATGAATGAACAAGCCCGCGTGGGCTTTGATCCAGACCCTCTTTTTATTGATACCCTGACGGACGGACGACTGTTTGATAACCCCATACTTTATTTGAATTGCGACGAGCTTCCGAATTTTGATTTCTCCCCGGAGGAAAACGAGGCCCTTCGGCGCTACCTCAAGCTAGGTGGCTTTCTTTACCTCGATGCAGGCATTAAGGCATCTTTCTTGGGTGCTGATATGGGACATAGCTACGCTGCATGGGAAGAACGACCGGAAGTTAGGGAATGGTTTGCCCAGCTTTTTCCTGAAAGTTTATTTTCTCCTTTACCCAGAAATCATGAAATTTTTCGTACCTTTTACAAAGGATTGCCGGACAATGAATATTTGCGCTTGGAAGAGAACCAAAAAAGGTTACCGGATACCGTACTTACTTTTGTTGAACAGGAAAAATGGCCTCAGGCCACCTATTCCTTTGTGGGTATGAAAGTTAATGGCCGCTTGGCCTGTGTCGCCTCACCTATATGTGCCATGGGGTGGGGGAGAGATGAATTTGGATCATGGGTTCCCCCTATATCTTTTCGTATTCGTGAATCAGCTGAGGATTTTGACGAAACCCTGAAACTTGCTTCTTTTCAGGGAAAAACCTATGAGGTTACTCGTGAGGATGGCCTCAAAGATATCATTTATACTATCCCTGGAAAGCGACCGCTTTGGGTAAGGGAGCCCACGGAACGATGGAGGATTTTCAAATACTATTCGGGCGAGGAAATTAGTGATTATGCACACTCTTTTTATGCCCGCTTGGGAATGAATGTTTTTCTTTATGCCTTGCTAAACTAGACGGTTTTACGATTTCCTGGAAGAGAATGAAGGAAGAAGACATATTCCCAACTCCCCCGGAAGCACCCGCACCGACCCTTTGGCAACGGTTGACCGGATCGATTTATTTCTGGTGGATGCTAGCCTTTGTACTAATGGGATTGGCCGTAATTATGTTCACTTCCCAATGTTCAACTGATGCGATGAATTTCCCTCAGTCCAATGTCAAAGACTTGGACACTCTGCCATTCGTTGATCAAGACACGGAATTGCAACAAAGAGCGGATGGATTGTGGTACAAATTGGAACAGGATATTCCTTTTGAAGGAATCGCAGTAACTTTTTACAAGAATGGGAAAAAGAAAACCCGTACCCAATTTAAGGAAGGTTTTGCCTATGGATTGATTGAGGAATGGGATGCCAATGGGTCTAGCCTGGGGCCCAAGTTTAAGGGAGAATTTAAATAATCTGACAGGTTACTCGCTTGAATATGGTGGTTTCAATTGGCTGAGACTATTGTTGGTATTTTTATTTGTACCAAGCCTTGCGTGGACCAAGGAGGCTCCCAGTACCAGAGGTGCAACCAGGTTGACCAGAGGAAATGTCCAAAGGAAGGTAGCGATAGTCCCGTGTGCCAACCTGCCCGGCTTTTTTTGTCTGTTCTCGCGTGGCATGCGAAGTTCAATCAACTGTCCATATTCCCGGCCAAGTAGGTAACCGCCCAGTAAAAATTGCAAAACCAAGCCGACCGGAGGAATAAAGTAACCAACGAGTAAAAGGGGGGAGGCTAGCAGGTATATAAAAAGACTCCAGGCAATGAAACGCAGGGAGGAAATGGTCGACTCGATCATTCCAGGTGGTTTGATCCAGGGAGCGTCGGGGTAATGAAGTTCCCGTACCGCATCGAGGGCATCATCAATGAAGATACCAAGAAAGGCGGCATAAACACTGGCAAGGAAGAAATACCCAAGTACGCCAATAAAAAAAGTACCCACAACTACCGCAACTCCCTTGATCCATCCATCTGCCCAACTCATCCATCCACTTAGGCTGTTGGAAAATGAATCAACTAGTTGAAAGAGGAAGGCACCACCAATCAAAATGGTTATAAAAATTGCCCCCAAACTGAGTAGCGTGGCCCATAAAATTGGTTTCCATAACCGTGGGTCAGAGAGTTGAGAAAAGGCTAATGAAAAGTCGCGAATCATAAGAATTTTAAATTAGTATTACTTCTTGTTCGTTCGAATTTTGGCAAGGTTTTTAAGATGAATATAATTTTCAAGTGGACAAGACAGGGGTTGCTTTTAATAAATTGAACTGTGGAAATGGATATTGGGAAAAATGGCTGACCATAAATATACGGCAGACACGATCAAGTCGCTCGATTGGAAAGAGCACATTCGCTTGCGTCCGGGTATGTACATTGGGAAGCTCGGAGATGGATCATCCGAAGACGATGGTATATATGTTTTACTTAAGGAGGTTCTCGATAATTCAATTGATGAATTTGTCATGGGGTATGGCAAACAGATTGAGGTTGAGTGTGATGGGCAAGTAGTCACAGTACGAGACTTTGGACGGGGAATACCTTTAGAAAAATTGCTCGATTGTTCGAGTAAGATAAACACAGGTGCAAAGTACGATTCGGAAGCATTTAAAAAGTCAGTTGGTCTTAATGGGGTTGGAATTAAAGCGGTCAACGCACTATCCAATATGTTTGAAATTCAGGCTTTTCGTGAGGGGGAGACCCGAAGGATTGAATTTGCCGCTGGCGAGATCCAGTCGATCGATAAAAAAAATAAATCCACCAAGGAAGAGAACGGAACCACGATTTCTTATGTTCCGGACGAGTCCATGTTCAAGAAGTATCGCTACCGTAACGAGTATGTTGAGCGTATGCTTCGCTATTACACTTATCTTAATCGCGGACTCACCATCCGATACAATGGCAAACGTTTCCGCTCCAAGGATGGGTTGAAAGATTTACTTGAAGAGAACATTTCTGAATCTCCACTTTATCCAATTATTTACATTGAAGGACATGATATTGAAGTAGCGTTCACCCATCTTGATCAATACGGAGAGGATTATTTTTCTTTTGTTAATGGTCAGCATACGACGCAGGGAGGTACCCATCAGGCAGCTTTTCGTGAAGCGGTGGTTAAGACTGTTCGCGATTTTGTAAAAAAGAATTTTGATGCAGCCGATGTACGCAGCGGTATTGTTGCTGCCATTAGCATAAAAGTACAGGAACCAGTCTTTGAATCTCAGACCAAGACCAAGCTTGGCTCACTTACTGTATCTCCAGATGGTGAGACTATA
>ERZ807291.4851-NODE-4851-length-17451-cov-6.627328_pt1 | contig 17451 bp, 17 predicted proteins | sample MGYA00521257_ERZ807291 | MGnify/ENA primary metagenome ERZ807291 (study PRJEB31413, sample SAMN03169783) | marine metagenome | biome: Marine; feature: Water; material: Subsurface seawater | place: North Sea | collected 2011-04-28 | depth 1 m m ... | reverse complement strand
AAATACAAACAACATCACCTTGAGTGACATTTTTAGCAACTAGATATCTAGAGATCTTATTTGCAATCTTGTTTAGCTTTGTATATGTAAAAGATTTGTCTTTAGAAAATGCAATAGCAATGTTGTTTGGAAAATTTTCAACAATTTCTTCAAAAGCATACCCAAGGTTGTAGCAATATTTGTTAAACATATACCTACTTATAAAAGTTTATTTAAAGTACTTCTATCGTAAATTAGAGTAAAATTATTTTGTAATATATTCAGCTAACATTACACCTTCAATACCATAATTATTTCCATTATAGACACTAAACATTCTATGTTCATATTTAAACATGTGAGTTATTCCAATCATTTCAGAATCCTTTCCGTCTAAACTTACGTCAAGGCTAACTTTATTATCCATTCTTTCCCAATTAATACCGTCATTGGATTCTGCATATCCAATCCTGTAATCATTTCCCTTGTAGGAATACCACATTTTATAAATATTTTTATCTTTTAAAACAGATGGACGGGCTAAAGAATGCTCATCAAGAGACTTAAAATCAATCGCAACAGTACCATCACGATGCCAGTTAATGCCGTCACTAGAAGTAGCATATTTTATATTATATTTTGGTAAGTCTTCATGAACCCAACCCACACATGATACATACCACATTTTCCAAGTATTATTTTCTAAAATAACACTTGGTCCAGTTATGATATTGTAGGGTTCCTCGTTTGATCTTTCAAGAATTGGAACACGAGAAACTCTCTTAAAAGTTTTTCCATTATCTTTGCTTAATGCTAATCCAGTAATCAAACCCATTCTTACAGAAGACCGGCGGTTCCACCCAATATAATATAAGTATTTAATACCATTATGATTTATTATCCAACTAGGTGTAACACCGCTATCGTCAAAACATCCTAATTCACCTATTGTTAGTACAGGTTCTAGGCTATATTCTAATACCTTTGAACTATTTTCAATGTCGATAATTGCATAGCCAATATGAGATCTATTATGTTGATCCCTTCCAGAAAAATAGACCTTAAATATAGGGCCGTCAATTTGTTCAGCAAAAGGAACAAATGCATGTGTTTGCATCCACCACAATCTTTTTTGTGGTTTTATTATTATACCGTGCTTTTTCCAGTATGGTCTTTGATTTTGTCCCATGAAACTAACTTATTTTTAAATATGATCGGCCTGGCATAAAGCGCGATTTTTTTAGAGAGTATTTTTTTAACCCCCATGTGTCCATTAGAGCTAAAGTTTCTCCTGGGAGATCTGGTGCATTTAATTCGTCTAGCATTACAACACTTCCATTAAAAAGATGTCTTTCTAAAAGTTCAAGGCATTTTTTTGTAGGTTCGTAAAGAGCCATATCAAAATAGGCTAAAGCCACGATTGTATGTGGGTTCTTATTTAAAAAATTCTCTAATGTTATTGTAGCATCACCCTTAACTATAGTGTGTTTGTTTTCATAAAATAAAACATTTTCCCTCTCATGAAAATTGAGTAGATCACGAAGGTAATCATCATAGTTCTCAGAAACTGTATAACCTCCCTCTTTGATAATTTCTGATTTTTTATCTTTATTTGATATGTTTTCATAACCCTTAAATGTATCAAAACCTACAATCCTTCTGTCATAGTTAAAAGGTTCATAAATACTTCGTAAGTTTTCATACACTATCAAATTTTGACCCCACCAAGTACCAAATTCCATTATTACACCCGGAACATCCAAAATCTGTTCATATAGCTCATTAAGAAAAAGGATTTTAGTTAGTGCAGAACTTCTCATATACATTCCAAGACTAACTAATAATTGGTCATCTGGCATTGGTCTGTCACGAAATAACCTATATAGATTATCTCTATTATTTAAAACTTTATTAGAGGATCTACCATCTTGCTTGTAGCCTTTTAGATCGTGAGTTTTTTTATTCATAAATTTCTCGTAAAATGTTTATTTAAGATTTTGTAATGGCTAATAGTAATTATTAAATTTTAAAATATCATATAAATGACACTCAGTTTAACTCGATTGTTTATAAACATCATCCCATCTTTGTCAATTTTAAAAACCTAGAACTATCTAGGGCAAATTTTTCAGTTTCTTTTTCTATAAATACTGAGTTATCTTCAGCAGATTTTGTAATGATTGCACCTGCACCTATGAAACATTTTCTTCCTATTTGAACCATATGACCAATTGTAGCGTTAATGCCAATAAAACAAAAATCACCTATCTTTGTGTTCCCGGCAATACTAACACCAGAAGTTATCCAACAGTGATTTGCAATAGTAGAGTGATGAGCAATAACAACACTTCCCCACACAAATACATTACTTCCAATTTCAGAGAAAGGTTGAATGGATTGATTTTCTAAAACTAAGCAGTTATCTCCAATTACTATATCAGGATTAATGCCTGAATCTTTATCAATATAGTTTACTAGTTGATAACCTTTATTTTTAACTTCATTATATTTTTCAGCTCTTAATTTATTTAAATTTTTATAACCAATTGCCACAAACATTTTATACTCATTTATGGGATATTTGTTTAGAATTGTATCAAAAGGTACTACAGGAAGATCAAATATTCTTTTCTTTTTGATGAAATCTCTATCCGCTGTAAAGGCTACGACTTCAAATGATTTATCTTTCTCAAAATATTTATATACTATCTCTGCAGTTTGACCCGTTCCAAATATAATTATTTTTTCCATTATCTTCCCAATACTAAATTTTAAGTCCGCCATCTAGTTCAAAGATCTTGCCATTGAAATAATCATTATCAATTACAGAAAACACTGCTTTTGTTATATCATCTCCAGATCCCATTCTATTAAGCGGGACTTTGCGCAACCATTCTTTTAAAATTTCTTCGCTCACAGCTTCTTTGGTGGAATGTGTTTCGAAAAAACCTGGAGCAATAGCTACACAACGAATTCCCATAACACCAAGTTCCTTTGCCATTGCCATCGTCATTGCATTAATTCCTGACTTTGCAGCAGAGTATGCTACTTGTCCAATGTTTCCTGCTGCAGAAATCGAACTAATATTAATAATTACCCCTCTAGTCCGTTTAATTACCATTTTTTCAACAACATTTACGCTCATATTAAAGACTGAAGATAAATTTAGATTAATTACTTTATTCCAAATTTCTGGGTCATGTTTTATTATACCGTTAACTCCAAATTTTATCAAAGGTGAGCTATATATATAACCTGCATTATTTATTAAAATATCCACACTCTTATGGTTTTTATAAAAAATATTAACAGCATCTGATGTCATTTTGTAATTTGTTACGTCACAGTTATATGTTTTGAGTCTAGGGTATTTTATTTTAAGACGGTTCATTGCTACTTCATCAATGTCAAAAACACCAATATTTGCACCTTTCTTATAAAAAGCTTTTGTAAGAAAATTACCAAGTCCGTTTGCGCCACCAGTTATAATAACATTTTTTCCTTTAACTTCTATAATCTACTCCATTTGACTTTTTGACATTATTATTTTTTTTATATCAGAAACTTTTGCCAGGCTAATTATTTCATCTTGGCTAAGTTCAATTTTGTAGGCTTCTTCTATAGCAAAAACAAAATGAATGTGATTAAGAGAGTCCCATTTCTTAGTTTGACGAATATCAAGCTCGTCCAAGATCTCAGTGTCGTTAATGTTAAATATATCTTCTATTATTTCATTTAATTTATTCAAAATATCTCCTTATGAACAATATTTTAAAGACCCCAAAAAAATTGATGTAAATATACTAAAAATTATATTGTTTATATGAACATTATTATAATTTTTGTAATTTTAAGTTTATTGTATGGTGACCTATTTAAACTCTTTTTAGGTTAATTACAATATTTTCGTAGCAATATACTAGTTATTTTATGAAATCCCAACTCATACGCGCACCTCTCAAAATATTACGAGTAACCTTCATGCCTAAAAGTTTAGTTAAATATTTGGTGGGCAAACCATAGCCAGGCCTTATTGATCGTAAGTTTTCTGGAGTCAGTATATCTCCTTTCTTCATATCTCTTACGATGTATAATGATCTTCTTGACAATGCGCTGTTTTCGCTCGCTACACTACCATAATTCACTTTACCACGAGCCAACCAAGCATTTTTTATCTCCTTGACTAATTTACAAAATTCTTCAGGTTCCATAGAAAAAGCAGAATCTACACCTCCTTCATTTCGAGATAGTGTAAAATGTTTTTCAACAATTGTTGCACCTAATGCTACACTTGCAACAGCAACCCCTATTCCAAGAGTATGATCGGATAAACCAACTGGGCATCCTAAAAGTTCACTCATGTGAGGTATTGTCAATAAATTTGCATCAACAGGATCAGATGGATAACTTGCCGTACATTTTAATAAAATTAAATTTTTACATCCTTTATTTCTAACAATCTCTACCATGTCACCTAGTTCAGAAATGGTTGCCATACCTGTTGAAATAATGACGGGCTTTCCGGTAGATGCCACTTTCTCGAGAAGCTCAACATCTGTGTTTTCAGTTGATGCAATCTTATAACAAGGGCAACTTAATTTTTCTAAAAAATCTACTGCTGTTACATCAAAGGGACTACTAAAACATATTATACCCAACTTTTCACACAGAGAAAAAATAGTTTCGTGCCATTCCCATGGTGTATGTGCTTTTTCATAAAGTTCATACATTGAAGTACCGTGCCATAGACTATTTTTATCACTTAAATAGAAATCACCATCATTTTTATCAATTGTAAGGGTATCAGCAGTATAGGTTTGTAATTTAAGAGCATGAGCACCTGCTTTTGCCGCTTCATAAACTATTTTTAGTGCCTGATCAATTGATTGATTATGATTACCTGAAAGTTCTGCAACAATAAAAGGTTCACAACCATCTCCAATTTTTTTTTCTTGTATATAAAAGCTTTTATTCATTATTTTTTACTCATATTAAATTTAATATCTCATTAGTTAACCGTCTCGCACCATTCCCATCAACCAAATTTTGTCCTGAAATAGATAATTGCTTTCTTTTTTGATGATTATGCATTAAATCAATAATTTTATTTGCCAATACTTTTGTTGACACTTTTTCTGCTACACCTAAGTTAATCACACTAGCTATTTTTGAAAAAGCTTTATTAACATTATGATGATGTTGATCAATGGACATAAGTATCGTGGGTGTCCCAGTGGCAGCAAGCTCATATTTAGTAAGTCCTGATGTAGAAATGGCAATGTCACAAAAATACATTTCTTCTGCAAGATTGTCAGGTGAATGAATAAAATTAATTTGATGATGTATCTGTTCGGATAAAATATATAAATTTTTTACATAGTTTTTATTATAACCAGGTCCAATTATAACTCTTATATTTATTCTACTATCTTTACATAGCCCCAAAGCTTTAAGAATATTTGCTGTTATTAATTTTGGATCTGAACCTCCACAAGTGACAAGTATGTTGTTGGCTTCTGACTTAATTAATCTTTTTTTTTTTAAATTATATTCTTTTCCTAAAATAAAATACTTTGTACCTAACAATTCTTTATAAGACACTTTTGTTTTTAATTTAATTTCTCCTACATATGGTGACACAAGAAGATCACAATTTAAATTCAATAGACTTTTTCGAAAAGATATTTTGCCTGATCCATCAAATAAGACATGTTTAAAGGATTTATTTATTTCATGTAAATACAGCTCAAGATTTTTTGCATCTTTTAGAGTGTTTGGGTGAGCAATATCAGATACAAATGTAGAGATAGATGAAGGAAAATTTTTGTAAATCTTTTCTGCTTCTTCCTTGAGTGTCAATAGATTAGGTAACAGTTTACATTCAAAATTTTTTGATTGTACCATATTTTCTACAACTCGATCTCCCTTTACAATAAATGAAACCATTTGTCCCTTTTTTCTGAGGGTTTCTGCTAAAGTGAGGCAACGTTTTAAATGCCCGTAACCAATCTGATTATCGGCATCAACTCTAATTGAGACGTTTGTCATAGACCCTAAACCCTATTTAATTTAGTCTCTTAAAACTTGAGTGGCATACAGGCCCCATAAGTAAGCTTTTAATATTAAGACCATTTTCACAATTTTGAATTGTTTCAAATATTGGATCAAGTGATTCTAAATAACCGTCTATAATTTCATCAGTATGTTCTATACAAGCAAACACAAGATTTGACGCAAGATAACCTTTTGCAAGCATTTCCTGAGTTATATAGGTTTTGTAATATAGTGCATTAGGGCTATTTATGCTAAAGCCGCTAGTGGCAGGCATACCAAAAATTTTTATATTAAGGTTGTATTTTTTACCAAGATTGAACCACTCTTTTGAAATTTTTTGGCCAATTTTTGTTATGGTTTCCCATGATTTTTCACGTTCCATAACCTCTAGCGTTTTTAGGGCAGCTGTTGGACCAATTCTCTCTGTCCAAAATGTGCTACTTATAAATGTTGTTTGTGCAGATTGCATTATAGCTTCTTTGCCTATTACAGCTGTAATTGCATATCCATTTCCGAGTGCTTTTCCAAAAACAGCCATATCAGGCTCAACACCATAATATTTATGTAATCCACCGAATGTTTGACGAAAACCAGATGAACATTCATCGAATATAAGTACTATATTATTTTCAGTAGCCATTTTTCGAACTTTTTCAAGAAAACCTTTATTGGGGCCCATATTTCGTGAAACTTCCATCTTAATAACACCGATGTCTTGATTTTTAATAAGGTTTTCAAGTTCATTAATATCATTATAATGAAAAGCAACGACGCTACCATTTAAAGCTCTTGGTATTCCAGCAGTTTGTAATCCTGGAAGCAGATGACCATCTAAACTTTCCTCATGACTTAAATTAGCTGCGAGATACCAATCATGCCAGCCATGATATCCACAAACAGCAACTTTTTCTTTTCCAGAAGCGGCTCTAGCAATTCGAATTGCTATTGCATTTGCTTCTCCACCCGAACGAGCAAATCTTACCATTTTTGCCCATGGATGTAACTCAATCAACTTTTCAGCTAAATAAACTTCTTCTGGACAATTTAGGGTGGACATATTGCCTGACCTGATTGTTTTTGTAACTGCTTCGTCAACTTCTGGGTGACCATAACCTAATGTGTTTGTTCCCACACCCATTAATGACATGTCAATATACTCTTTTCCGTCTAAATCCCAAATTCTACAACCTTTGGATTTACTAAAGTATGATGGCCACTGTTCTGGAAGAAACATTTCAGAACGTTTTGACAATAGCATATTACCACCAGGTATGACTTTCTTGGCGCGTTTCCAAAGAATTTGTCCAGTACTCATATCTACTCCTTTACTAGATGGGTTCGTTAATAATATTTATTGAATATTCCAACGAGCTGGATTAATCAAATCTAAATCATTACAATACAAGTGTTCAGGTATCTCAGCTGAAATCTCTTTCGTTGCATTTAAAATTTCTTTAAGGTGTTCTTCACTATCTATGCCGACAATAACTCTATTAATTTGCATTTCTGATAAAACATACCCTAAACATGCCTGAAGTGGCGACAGTTTTACCTCACTAAGCCAGTTATCCCATCTATCCCATAATGGTTCCCAGCGCCTGAATTGATCTGGTCGAGTCTTGTCTGACATCAACAACAAACCTTGAAGAAACACAGATCGGACATGTATTTCTGTACCTTGGTTTGATAAACGATCAAGCCAACCAGATTCTTTTAATCGCCGATCGAAGATGTTATATGGGGCCTGAATAATATCTAAATTATATCTTGAATAAAGAGCGTCCAATTCCTCTGGAACGTAAACTGAAGCTCCAATCTTTTTAACCAAACCGTCAAATTTTAGTTCTTCTAACGCCGTGTAAAGATCATCACCATGCTTATTTAGCAAGTCATTAGGTCTATGCAGTAACATTCCGTTAAGTTGGTCTACTTGCAGACGAAGCATGGACTGCTCTACAGCCTCCCTAACCCAAGTTTTTACGTCTTTGATCGAATCAGGGATTGCTGGGAGTTTTGTGACCACATTCCACTGAGAAACCCCGACAGTACCGAGTCTCTCCTCGCTGTCCCCGTAACCTATAGCCGTATCAAGCGTATCAAGCGAATTCATTTTTGCATATTCAAAAATATTTCTTATCTCACCAATGCTAACCTGGCCAGATTTATTTGCTATTCCATAATCTAAACCAAATTGAACTGTTCCAAGCGCAATTTTTTTCATATAAACATAATTCGAGTTTTATTTAAAAATTTATTGATAATCATTAAAATTTTCATAGTTCAAGTATTGCATTTTTTAACCTCTTAGATAAATCAATATTTCGTAGTAGTAGAAATTTAGATGCAAGTTTTATTAGTTTTTCCTTAGAAAGCTGAATCATAGCTTTATAGTTTAGTAGGTAAAGATTATTCGGCTTGGATTAAGAAAAATTATTAATTTTTAGTAATAACAACCTAATGAATGGAAAATTATAAGAGCTTATTCCATGTTAATAAACATGTGCCCCAAGACAAACCAACACCAAAACCAGAAATTAAAATTAATTCTTCATGAGCTATCGTAGAATTCATATCTGCATCCTTTAAAGCTATTGGAATAGAAGATGAAACTGTATTTCCAAGATCTCTTATATTTTTATAAATACTATCATCAGGTAACTCTAAAACTCTTTGTAAGTTATCTAATACGACTTTGCTAGCTTGATGAAATATATACATATCAATTTTTTCTTTTACTACTCCTTCCTTATTTAAAAAAGCTTTTATACTTTTTGAAACAATGGACATAGTAAACATAAATACAGCGGCGCCATCCATATATAAAGTTGGTTTATTGTTTTTTTTAAAGCTAGATTTAGCAGCTCCTTCTTTAACAATCAACTTATCATAATTAGATCCGTCTGTACCAAACTCAAAAGGCCCAACTCTTTTAGAATATGATTTTGTAAGTAATGTTGCAGAGCCTGCATCACTGAAGACAGGTCTGTTTGTGCGGTCATTTTTATCTATGTATCGACTATATGTGTCAGCACAAACAATTAGAACATTATCACTAAACCCTGATTTTATATATGCAGCCGCCATGGATAATGCATAAATAAAACCAGAACATCCCAAGTTAATATCAAAACACTTAGTCGTTGTTTTTAAAGAAACCCTATTTTGAATAATACATGAGGAAGAAGGTAAAAAATAATCAGGAGATTGGGTTACAAATAATAAAGTATCTACTTTATTTCTATCTACTTTTTTAAAAATCTTATCACACGCTTTACACGCCAAATCAACTGCAGTTGTTTCTTTTGATGCAATCCATCTAGTTTTTATCCCAGTTTTTTCTTCTATATCTTCGATTTTCCAATCAGGATTATCTTTTTGTAGATCAAATCCAGACTCTTTTTTTTCACCAAGACAGTACTCAATTGCTGAAATTTTGATATTAGCCTCAACCATCAATATTTTTATTCAGTAGTGTAACAATCTCCTTAATTGATGTTGCAGTTGCTAATTCAGGTATTTTTGCTGCCTGACCATTTAGCAACTTATCTAAAGAAATCAATATACCTAGATGATTTAACGAATCCCACTTCTCAGTATTTTCACTTGAAGATACACTAGTGATTTCTCCATTTTGCAACTCAAGTACATCACTTACTGTATCAATTACAGTCTGTTCACTTATCATAATATTTCTCCTTATTATTTTTTAATTCAATTATATGCAACATAAATATCTGTATACCAAAGTATAAGTCCAAATTTTTCCTCATATTTGACAAAACCTTTATTATTTAATTCTTTTAACTTTTCCATATGAGGTTTCATCTCATCTGGAAGAGTCCATACTTTATGGCTAAGTTTTTCAACATTTTCAAAAACACTTTCGGCACTTGAAATTATTCTATCAACATTTGATAATGACAATACTGGAAAAAAAAATTTTCCGCCATCTAACAAATATAATGGAGCTTGCTTTATTGCCTCAACAACTAGGTCAGCACCGTCCACACCTGATTCACACATTGTATTTTTAAACCATGGACTTATATCTGCAATTTCTTGCGATATTCCAGAAATATCATCTACTATATAATTAAATTTTTCTCCAGACCATGGAATGAACACAGCCCCATCTCTTGCCTCACATTCTATATTGTTTTCTTTTGCATTTTTCTTTACTAAATTAACAGCTTGCATGCTGATATCCGAAGCGTACAATCCAGATGCTATTCCCATTCTATGGAGAGCAAATCCAACAATTCCAGATCCACAACCTAAATCAAGTAATGAGCCAGGTTTCGAAATATTTTCTGATACTGCTTTTATAATTTCTTCACTTGTTCCAGTTGGAGAAAATACATTTTCATGTAGAGACAAAACAATTTTTTCTTTTCCTTCTATGGTGTATGAATACTTATCTTTCATAAATCTAAACTCCTCCATCTATAGTTAAAATCGATCCATTTATATAATCTGAATCAACAATAAAGTTAATCGCATTAGTGATATTATTAATGCTACCAACTTTTTTAGATGGTACCTTGGAAAGTATTTTATTTTTTACTTTTTCGCTTAATTCAGTATAAAGTCCAGCATCGAATGCACCTAAAGAGATAACATTGGAAGTTATGCCAAACAATGCATATTCTTTACTCAAGGTTCTTGAAATACCCATAAGTGCCATTTTACTTGAAGAATATGCTGTCGTACCCACATCGCCAGCCTCACTTCCTTTGGAAGATATGTATATAACCCTCCCCCAGCCTTCCGTCATCATTATCTTTAAGATATACTTTGTTAATAAAAAGGCTCCCTTAACATTAACGTCAAAAATATTCTGCCAATCGCTGGAGTTAATGTTAACGGCCAGCTCATCTTTTTTAATTGCGGCAAAATGTACCAAGGTAATATTAGATAAAGAATTTTTATATCTATTTACAAATTCAATAATTTGATCTTCATCACGTAAATCAATATTTACGTACGATATATTTTTATTTTTATTATTTGGTTTATTATGATTATATAGACCAATTATATTGTCTTTCTTAGATAGACCGTCTGCTACAATAGACCCAATCCCACCTGATATGCCTGTAATAATTATCATTTTTTTAATACTTTTTTTTATTAATATTTTATTTATGAGCTAACAGCTTATAATTAATATATTTAATTTTTTAAATAATTAATAATATGTTTCTAAATCAAACAATGTTTTATAATATTTTTCCCGCTCATCACTATAAAAAGTATTTAATTTTTTCGTAAAATCTTCTTTTGGAAGTTGTTTGAACCTTTTTTCAAATTTATTTTTAGAGTCCCAAAGACTGCCATTTCTTTTAGACAGGAGATATTGATAATTATCGTAGACACAGGCTACTGAAACGCCATCACAGACTTCTCTTCCTTTTACAAATCCGTTTGTTTTTATTCCCTCAACCATATATCCTAATAATTCCATTCTCCTTCTCCATCCAGACAATGCAATATGATTTCCACCAGAAATTCTATTCATTCCTAGGACATCAAAAGCATATTGAGTTATCAGTGCGACAGACTCTAATACAATATATGGTGATTGAAAGTCTACGGTTGCATCAACAATAGTTGCAATACTACAGGTATTGGTAATCATATCTATAGATGACAAAGAAACAACGCCCATATATTCAGATTTATTAGAGACAATTAAAGTTAATCTATCTTGATTTAGTGAATTGAAAAATTCTACCTGCATGTCAGCAGTATAGGGAAAAAGACCTTGTTTATCCAAATACCTAGTTAATTTCTTGTTATTAAACCATGAATACCACTGTGAACCTTTTGCAAACTCTAGTGTTGGTATACATAAATCTACAGTTTCACCAGCTATAAATACATCTAATTTCTTCATAATTGCCTTTGATACCTTTTTTGATAATTAAAGTATACACATTAGTATTAAAAACGCTTCCAATTGGAGAATATAAATCGGGATCAATACTACCTAATATTGATACACTTTTTATCTAAAACATCTACAATAAATTCAAGTTGATTTAATTCCAATTTTGGAAAAATTGGTAAACTTACAGCTTCTTTATAGAACTTCTCAGCTTCTGGACAATAGCCTGCTTTAAATCCTAGCTGTTCATAATACGGCTGCCTATATACTGGAATATAGTGCAGGTTTGCTCCAATATTTTCTTCATACAAGATCTTAAATACTTCTTGTTGAGAGGTATCAATTTTATTCAGTTTTAAACGTATTATATATAAATGAAAAGTAGAATAATTGTCAGGATGTTGAAAAGGGGTTGTTATTGGAAGATTGGTAAATAATTCTTCATAACTATTGGCAATGGTATGACGCTTAGTGACAAATTCATCCAGTCGTTTCATTTGGCTCAAACCTAATGCGGCGTGTATGTCAGTCATGCGATAGTTAAAACCCAAGTCTATTTGCTGATAATTCCAAATTTCGTCTTTAGGCCTTTGAAGCATATTTTCAGGGGTGCTGGTGATGCCGTGGCTACGGAACCTCCTCATACGTATTGATAAATCTTCGCTGTTTGTCAACGCCATACCCCCTTCACCTGCCGTAATTATCTTAACGGGATGAAAGCTAAAAACAGTAATATCGCTATATTTGCAATTACCTATTAATTGATCATGATATTTTCCACCGACCGCATGTGATCCATCTTCAATAATTTTAAACCCATACTTTAGACTTAATACATGTATACCCACCATATCGCATGACTGACCAGCCATGTGGACTGGAACAACTACCTTAGGGAGCCTATTGTCTTGTTCTGCTTGAGCTAGTTTTACAGCTAAACATTCAACACTCATGTTATAGGTAAGTGGATCAATATCTACAAAATCAACTTTAGCGCCGCAATGCAAAGCACAATTAGATGATGCTACGAAGGTGTTAGGGCTGGTCCAAAGCCAATCACCAGGACCAAGATCTAGTGCGAGGCAAGCTATGTGCAACGCTGACGTAGCACTGTTAGCCGCTACCGCATGTTCGGCACCGGAATAACTAGCCAGCATTTGCTCAAATAGAGGAACCACAGGGCCCTGCGTGATATAGTCTGAGCGTAATACTTCAAGCACCGAATCAATATCGTTTTGATTAATGTCTTGGCGACCATAGGGTATCATATTAAAACTTTCCAATTTTTTTTAAGTTCTGTGAAAACCATTAGTTAGTATTTCGTTGGTCTACAAATTCTTTAATAGTTTTCTAGGGTTTTGTTTGCTATTTTAATCAAAATTTTTGATTTTTTGGACTTAATATTAATTTAATAATTTTTTGCTTCAACGATGTCAAGATAACTTCCAATCTGCGCAATTTTTCCATCTTCCAACTCTACTATCTGCGTACAGTTTTTAAGCGTGGTTAGGCGGTGCGCTACAATAATCACGGTGAGTTCATTACCTAGATTTTCAATGGTTTCCATAACCATACGTTCAGTATCATTATCTAACGCACTAGTGGCTTCGTCAAACACTATCACATCGGCTTGTTTATATAACGCACGAGCAATGCCGATACGTTGGCGCTGACCGCCAGACAGTCTTACACCTCGCTCACCCACCACTGTATCGTATTGTTTACCCCACGATTCAATAGTTTGTGCAATCTGTGCTTTTTGTGCTGCTTGGCGCAGGCGGGTATGGTCTATTTGTTCGACGGGTACACCAAAAGCGATATTCTCTACAATGCTGGTATCTGCTAAAAAAATGACTTGTGGCACGTGAGCAATATGCCTCATCCAGCCACGGTGATTTTGCTCTGTAATGTTTATACCATCAATTGCCACACTTCCACTGGTGGGCCGTAACAAGCCCATAATGATATCTATCAATGTGCTTTTGCCACTACCCGTGGCGCCAATAAAGCCGATGCGACTGCCTTTTGGAATGCTGAGATTAAGGCCATATTGAAATACCCAAGGTGTATTTTTTGTGTATTTAAAAGTAAGATTATTTAAGGTGATACTGGACTTAAAAGGCATAGGTAGAGGTAATGGCGTATCTGCATGAGCTGGTAATGGTTGATCAAGAAGATCTAATGTAACGTTTAATAATACCTGACCGCCACGAATAAGAGACCAGCTAGAATAAGCCTGTTGCAGCATAGGTAATGAGCGTTGTGCACCCAGCGCCAATGCGCCTAACACGGGTATAGCGCTGACAATACCTGATGAACTGCTTGCTAATGAATAAGCAAACACGGCAATTAATACCATGCCTACGGCCTCTATTCCAAAACGTGGGGAACCACTTATGATGGCAATATTGGCCGTTGCACGACGCAATAGTAAATCTGATTTGCGGAAGATATTACAATACGTCGTTTGAGTGCTATTAATCAACACATCACGAATACCGCCCAAGCCTTCCTGTAAGGCTTTAATAACTTGATTTGATTCATAGTTAATACGCTGACTATCTTGAACCAATGCTTTTTTGGTAACAAAAATAATTACCAAATAAATTGCTCCAAACCCCGCGAAAGCAGTAATAGCAATCATCGAATCGATGGTTGTGAGCGCCAATAAGATAAATGTCAACATCAAAGTAGAGCTAAATATATTGAGCACTGGCATAAGCGTGCTATACACCACACCGTTTGCTTTACTAGAAATCCCCGCAATCATCTCACTACTATTACGTGCCACATGCACGGCATAAGGTTGATATAGCGTTCGACGGTAAATACTGATACTAAAATCAGCACCAATTGCATGGCTAAGTCGTGTTTGTGCCCATAGTAAAATGAGACGCATCCCACCAGAGAATAATGCACCGATCGCAAAAACAAAAGTGAGTGGTAGCAATAATTGCTTCGGCTCGGTCAAACTAAGTACATGAATAAATGGTTGCGCGATAGGATGGGCAAATATACGTTCTGGTGCGGTTAATACACCTAAAAACGGTAAAACCACGCCAATACTGATTACCTCTGCAAAAGATGTCAGTATCATAACTAAAAACAACAGACTAAATTGCACGCGACGACGTAGACTTATGTGCTGCCAAAGACGACGTAAAAGTTTTAATAGGGGTGTAGTGTGCATATTAATGTCTTATTTAAATTTGGTTATTTATTAAACCCATGTTTTTACAGCTTTAGTTCAAGCTTGTGTCAAATAATGCCCTAAAGCCAAATTTCTGCAACAATGCGCCTTGGTTTGGCTTTAAAGCTCCAAAGCGTATGGTGTAAAGAATTAACTCTATTTGCATGGTTTATTTAATATCTTTTGCTAAACAGTTTCATCTACAAGATCCGTTAAATTCACATCCACAGCCTTTGAATTATAATTTTCTTGTAAGTGCTATTATACCATTAGCATTTACATCACTTAACCTCTATAATGGTCATTTTGAGCTATAAACCATTGATAGGTCATATTAAGACCTTCCTCTAAAGTGATTTTTGCTTTCCAACCCAGCCTTGCTAGTCGTGATACATCCATTAATTTACGTGTTGTACCATCGGGTTTAGTTGCATCAAAAACTATCACACCTTGATAAGCAATCACTTTCGCCACTATCTCTGCAAGATCTCGAATGTTACAATCAATACCAGTACCAACATTAATATGAGACTGCATTGGGTAAGCTTCTAGTTGATAAATATCATTATCCAAATTCATTATAAAAATTGATGCTTCAGCCATGTCATAAACATGTAAAAATTCACGCATGGGTTCGCCACTCCCCCATACTGTTACAGTTGGGTCGTTATTTAATTTGGCTTCATGAAAACGTCTCATCAATGCTGGAATAACATGCGAGTTTTGGGGATGAAAGTTATCATTTTCACCATATAGGTTAGTTGGCATCACGCTTCGATAATCACGCCCATATTGGCGATTATAGCTTTCGCACATCTTGATACCTGCTATTTTAGCTATAGCATAAGGCTCATTAGTACCTTCTAAAACATCCGTAAGTAGAGCTTCCTCTTTCATCGGTTGTTGTGCCAATTTGGGATAAATACAAGATGAGCCTAAAAACAGAAGTTTTTGCACATTATTACTATGTGCCGCATGAATGATGTTGACTTCTATCATTAGGTTTTGATAGATGAATTCGGCAGGATATTCAATGTTTGCATGAATACCACCCACCTTGGCTGCCGCTAAATAGACTTGATCGAACTTATTATCTGCAAAAAACTGATTGACGGCCTGCTGGTTGATCAAGTCCAGTTCATCTCTGCTTGCTGTGACAATGATATTGGCACTGTCTTGTCGCAACTGCCTAATTATGGCTGAGCCGACCATGCCATTGTGACCTGCAATAAAGATTCTTTGTTTTGTCATAGGATGACTGTTTCTTTGTAGTTAATATATTGGTTCTTTAGCAGCTACTTTAGCCTTCCGCTGAAACAGAAATATTATGACCATGCTGTTTTAGTATTGCGTGTTGCTGGGCAATTTTAAGGTCTTCTGCAACCATTTCAGCACAAATTTCTTGCACAGTAATTTCGGGTACCCAGCCTAGTATTTTTTTAGCTTTAGTTGGATCGCCTAATAAAGTTTCAACTTCTGTTGGACGAAAGTAGCGTTGGTCAATTTGTACAATTATATCACCCACTTTAATGGCAGGTATATTATCACCTTCAACAGCAGCTACGATGCCTTTTTCATTAATACCTTTGCCTTCAAAACGAAGTGTTATACCTAACTCTTTTGCTGACCATTCTATAAATTGGCGTACTGAATATTGTACACCTGTGGCAATGACAAAATCGTCTGGCTTATCTTGTTGCAGCATCATCCATTGCATACGCACATAATCTTTTGCATGGCCCCAATCACGAAGAGCATCTATGTTGCCTACGTATAAACATGATTGCAGTCCTTGGGCAATATTAGTCAAACCGCGTGTAATTTTACGAGTTACGAAAGTTTCACCACGGCGAGATGATTCATGGTTAAACAATATTCCATTACAGGCATAAATACCATAGGCTTCCCGATAATTAATGGTAATCCAATATGCATACATTTTTGCTACAGCATAAGGCGATCGTGGATAAAACGGTGTAGTTTCTGTTTGCGGTGTTTCTTGCACTAAACCATATAGCTCAGAGGTAGATGCTTGATAAAACTTAGTTTTCTTTTCAAGGCCTAAAAACCGAATGGCTTCTAGCAACCGAAGTGAACCTATGGCGTCCACATCAGCGGTGTATTCTGGAACCTCGAAGCTTACTGCCACATGTGATTGAGCACCCAGATTATAAATCTCATCCGGACGTACCTCTGCAATGATACGTGTCAGATTTGAGGTGTCAGTAAGGTCACCATAATAAAGTACAAAATTTTTATTTTCAATATGTGAATCTTCATAAATATGATCAATACGCTGAGTGTTAAATGATGAGACTCGGCGTTTAATACCATGCACTTC
>ERZ807291.4847-NODE-4847-length-17458-cov-5.492789_pt1 | contig 17458 bp, 17 predicted proteins | sample MGYA00521257_ERZ807291 | MGnify/ENA primary metagenome ERZ807291 (study PRJEB31413, sample SAMN03169783) | marine metagenome | biome: Marine; feature: Water; material: Subsurface seawater | place: North Sea | collected 2011-04-28 | depth 1 m m ... | reverse complement strand
AGATCACGTAAAACTGACTTTGTAGTATAGGAGTAGCATAGTAAGTAATTATAAGGATCTATAACCAAGAAGTGGTTTAGAACTATTAGCGCATCAACCGTCAAAAGTTTTGACGGTGGTACTTTTTCCAGAGTCGTAAAGTACCGCCTACTTGACCAACTAGCCTCCTCAAAACCCGGGGCCGTTCACTGGCTTGCATTTTGCAGACATTGAGTTGCTGCTAAAGGTGCTCAACCAACTGCGCGAAGCAGGCAATACCATTGTGGTGATTGAGCACAACTTAGACGTCATCAAAACCGCCGACTGGGTCATAGACATTGGCCCAGAAGGCGGCGCAGGTGGTGGCCAAGTGGTAGCCCAAGGTACGCCTGAAGACGTGGCCCAAGTAGAGGCCAGCTTTACGGGGCGCTACTTGGGAAAACTGTTGGCACAACGCTAATTCCTTGTCAGGACTTAGGTACGCTGGGCTTTAGGCCCAGCAAGCGTACCGCGTTGTCTTTGAGAATTCCGGGCATCACCTCTGGCTTAAAACCCGCGACTTCAAAGTCTTTCATCCAGCGCTCTGGTGTGATGAGCGGGTAGTCGCTGCCAAACAATACGCGGTCCTTCAACAAGGTATTGGCGTATTGCACCAACTGCTTTGGAAAGTACTTGGGGCTCCAGCCCGACAAATCTATCCACACATTAGGCTTGTGCGTGGCTACGCTCAAGGCCTCGTCTTGCCACGGGAAGCTGGGGTGGGCCATGACGATTTGCATGTCCGGCCAGTCAATGGCGACGTCATCGAGGTGCATGGGATTGCTGTAGGCCAATCTCAAGCCGCCGCCGCAGCGCATGCCGCTGCCAATGCCGCTGTGGCCGGTGTGAAAGATTGCCGGCAATTTGTAGTGGTTAATCACCTCGTAAATGGGCCACGCCATTTTGTCGTAGGGGTGGTAGCCCTGAACCGTTGGGTGAAACTTGAAGCCCTTGATGCCGTCTTCTTCAATTAAGCGCTGCGCCTCACGCGCGCCCATCTTGCCTTTATGCGGGTCAATGCTTCCAAAGGCAATCATCATGTCGCTGTTCTTTTTTGCAGCATCGGCAATTTCTTCATTGGGTATGCGGCGCCTACCCATTTGCGACTCACTGTCCACCGTAAACATCACCAAACCAATCTTGCGCTCGCGGTAATAAGCCACTGTCTCGTCGATGGTGGGGCGGTTGCTGCTGCCAAAGTACTTGTCTGCTGCGCGGTCGTACTCTTCACCGTAGTTGTCGAACGGGTTGCGACAACTCACCTCAGCGTGCGTGTGTATGTCTATGGCAATGAGGTTTTCGTAGTCCATGTGCTGTCTCCATCGGCGTTGTAGGCCCAAACCCAACCATAGGGTTAAACCTGATTATTTAATTATGAAACATAACCATAATTCATTTTCACACCAAAAGCAATTGAAACCATGACCCACAATCCAGACATTCAATTTGAGATGCAAGACGACGTTGCCGTCATACGTCTCACCCGCCCAGCCAAGCGCAACGCCCTCAACGACAGCCTCATTGGCTCTATCCGCCACCTGTTTGAAACCATGCCCAGCCATGCGCGCGCGGCTGTTATCGCGGGCGACGGTGACCATTTTTGTGCGGGCCTGGACCTAGGCGACATCAAAGAGCAAAACGCAGTGCAAGGCATGCACCACTCGCGCTCGTGGCACTACGCCCTGGAGCGCGTGCAACAAGGCCCTGTGCCAGTCGTGGCCGCCTTGCACGGTGCGGTGGTGGGCGGTGGGCTAGAGCTGGCCAGCGCCTGCCACATTCGTGTCGCCGACGACAGCACGTTTTACGCGTTACCCGAGGGCTCGCGTGGCATTTTTGTGGGCGGTGGCGGCTCGGTTCGTATACCGCGCCTCATAGGCGTGGCGCGTATGACAGACATGATGATGACCGGGCGCGTGTACAACGCAGTCGATGGCGAGCGTGTGGGCTTTGCGCAGTATCTAGTGCCTGCCGGTGAGGCTTTTGCAAAGGCTTTGGCATTGGCCCAGCGCATTGCCACCAATGCGCCTCTTACCAACTACGCCCTCATGCACGCCTTGCCGCGCATCGCCGAGCAGCCAGCAGACCAAGGCTTTTTCACAGAGGCCATGATGTCGGCCATTGCCCAGTCGGCGCCAGAGGCCAAGCAGCGCTTGCGCGACTTTTTAGAAGGCCGCGCCGCCAAGGTTCAAAAAAATTGACCATGCCACTGCCAAACTGAGTACAACATGACTGCCCCAACATTCCGCCCACTCACATTTGGCGTAACGCGCGTCACACTGCGCGACGGCGCGCCCGACACGCAGTACCTTAAAGCCGATCAGGACTTGCAAGCTTTCCCGGAGCGCATGACTGATCGCTTGAAGCATTGGGCTCACACCAAGCCAAACCAAACCTTCATGGCACGCCGAGTCAAGCAGGCCGATGGCACGCTAGGAGATTGGCGGCACATCAGCTACGCCCAAGCGTGGCAAACGGCTCGCAGTATTGCGCAAGCGCTTATCAGTCGCGGACTGAGCGCTGAGCGTCCGGTGGTCATTCTCAGTGAGAACAGCTTGGAGCATGCCCTGCTAGCGCTGGGGGCGATGTTGGCCGGCGTGCCTTTTGTACCCACCTCGCCGCCTTACTCCCTGGTCAGCGTGGACTACGACAAGCTTAAGCACGTGCTGAAAACCGTCACACCAGGCCTCTTATTCGCCTCTGACGCACGCTATGCCAAAGCCATTGCCGCAACGGTCGATACCGATGTCGAAGTGGTGATGGCCGAAGGTGGCGTAGAAGGTCACCAGGTCACGACGTTCGAGCAGTTGTGCGCGACCACTGCCACACCTGCCGTAGATACCGCCATAGCCGCTACCGGCCCAGAAACCATCGTCAAGTTCTTGTTTACCAGCGGCTCCACAAAGCTGCCGAAAGCGGTCATCAACACACAACGTATGTGGTGTGCCAACCAACAGCAAATGGCGCAGTCCATGCCGGTGCTTACCGACAAAGAACTGGTGTTGGTGGACTGGTTGCCTTGGAACCACACCTTCGGCGGCAATCACAACTTCGGCATGATCGTCTACCACGGTGGCACCATGTACATAGATGATGGAAAACCCACGCCAGCGCTCATCAACGAGACCTTGCGCAACCTGCGCGAGATCGCACCCACGGTGTACTTCAATGTGCCCACTGGCTTTGAAGCGATTGCCAACGCCATGACAACAGACGACCTGCTGCGCAAAACCTTGCTGTCGCGGGTGCAGATGTTTTTCTATGCCGGTGCCGCGCTGGCACAGCCCATATGGGACAGCCTGTACGCGTCGCAAGAGCGAGAGATAGGCCAGCGAATCGTTATGGGTACGGGTCTTGGTATGACAGAGTCCGGCCCCTTTGGCATCTTCGTGACAAACCCCTATGTGCAAGCCGGCGACCTGGGTGTACCCACACCGGGGCTAGAGCTCAAGCTGGTGGACATGGATGGCAAAACAGAGGTGCGGTACCGTGGCCCCAACATCACACCAGGCTACTGGCGCAATGCCGACGAAACAGCGAGTGCCTTCGATGAAGACGGCTTCTTCTGCACAGGCGACGCGGTCAAATGGATAGACGAAACAGACATCCATGTGGGCTTGAAATTTGACGGCCGCATTGCCGAAGACTTCAAACTCGCCACCGGTACATTTGTAAGCGTAGGCCCACTGCGCGCAAAGATCATTGCCGCAGGTGCACCCTACATACAGGACGCGGTACTGACCGGCATCAACACGAAAGGGGTCGGTGCCATGATTTTTCCAACGCCTGCCGTGCGCGCCTTGAGCAACTTGCAACCAGATGCCGCTCTAGCCGATGTGCTGACCAGCGAACCCGTTCTGGCCAAGTTTCAGGGCATCATCAACACGCTAGCCAACACATCAACCGGCAGCGCCAACCGCATTGCAAGGCTGTGCCTGCTCAGCGAACCGCCCACCATTGACAGGGGCGAAATCACAGACAAAGGGTCGATCAACCAGCGCGCCGTGCTGGCCTGCCGCGCTGATACCGTGGCCAAACTGCACGACGACTCGTTGCAACACATTCTCAAGCCACAGACGTGAGACGACGGATACACAATAGAAAGATACGGGTATGAACATCCAAGGACAAGCAGCATTGGTCACAGGCGCAGGCTCAGGCTTAGGTGAGGCCACCGCCCGCGAACTGGCACGTCAAGGCGCCAAGGTTGCAGTGCTAGACCTGAATATGGACAACGCTGAGCGCGTGGCCAAAGATATTGGCGGCATCGCCATATCATGCAACGTTGCCGACGAAGTCAGCATGGCGCAGGCCATAGAAACGGCTGCAGCTGCCAACGGTCCAGCCCGCATCTTGATGCACATCGCTGGCATAGGCTCTGCCAAACGCGTGGTGGGCAAGGACGGTAACGCAGCACCGCTTGCTGATTTTGCACGTGTCATACAGGTCAACCTCGTAGGCACCTACAACGCGGCCCGGCTGTTTGCTGCGGCTTGCGCCAAGCTCGACCCTATGGACGACAACGCTCGTGGCGTTATGGTCTTTACAGCCTCGGCAGCCGCATTTGACGGCCAAGTTGGCCAGCAGGCCTACAGCGCCTCCAAAGCGGGTGTAGCCGGCATGACGCTGCCCATGGCACGCGATTTGGCGCAACACGGTATTCGGGTGTGCACCATAGCGCCGGGGCTGTTTGCAACGCCCCTGCTCAAGGAGCTGCCCGAGCCGGTTCAAGCCTCACTCGCTGCCAGTATCCCGTTTCCAGCACGGTTGGGTAAGCCCAGCGAGTTTGCAGAGCTGGCTTGCCACATCGTTAGTAACGACCACCTCAACGGCGAAGTCATCCGGTTGGATGGTGCATTGCGCATGGCTCCCCGCTGAAAGTGCCCGATGAGCAAAACCGTCGTTTACGAAGTGCAAGTGATGTTTGGAGACTGTGACCCTGCAGGCATAGTCTTCTTCCCCAACTTCTCTAAATGGATGGACGCATCGTCTTTGAACTACTTTGTCCAATGTGGTGTACCGCCGTGGCGTGAGCTGGCCAAAACGCGCGGCATCATCGGTACGCCACTGCTGGAGATCAACACGCGATTCGTCTGCCCGGCCACTTATGGCGAGACCTTGCAAATACACACCAGCATGCAAGAGTGGCGCGCCAAAGTCTTTGTGCAAAAGCACGTGGTGATGCGCGGAAACGCTGTGCTGTGCGAGGGTAGCGAGGTGCGCGCTTTTTGTACCAAGCACCCCGATGATCCAAATCGCATCAAAGCGATCGCAGTGCCCGAAGACATCAAGGCTTTGTGCAGCTGAACTTGATCTAACCCATGTGCTTCGAACCCAGTAATACCCCACACCTACTCACGAAAAAAACGGCATGAACGTCTACCAACCCCGCACAGAAGACATGCACTTTGTGCTGTCGCGCGTCTTGAATGCACCCGCCAGATTACAGGCGTTACCTGCGTTTGCCGAGGTGGACGCCGAGCTGATGAAGCAGGTGCTAGATGAAGCAGGCAAGTTCGTCGCCGACGTTATCGCTCCGCTCAACCGCGACGGTGATGAAATAGGCGCACAGTGGCGCGACGGCGCGGTCACCATGCCGCCGGGCTTCAAAGAGGCCTACCAATCGTTCTGGCAATCCGGCTGGCCCGCTTTGGCAGCAGCAACCGAAGATGGCGGTCAGGGCCTGCCAAGCGTGCTCGAAGCCATGCTGTACGAAATGCTATCTGGTGCCAACCATGGCTGGACCATGGCGCCGGGACTGTTACACGGCGCGTATGACTGCATCAAACATCACGCCAGTGATGCCATTAAGACGCAGTATTTAGACAAAGTTGCTACTGGAGAATGGCTGGCCACCATGTGCTTAACCGAGCCACACGCGGGCTCTGACTTGGGTCTGATCAGCACTAAAGCTGTACCGCTAGCAGATGGCAAGTACGCTGTCAGCGGCACCAAAATATTCATATCAGGCGGCGAACACGACCTCACCGACAACATCGTGCACTTGGTGCTGGCGCGTTTACCAGACGCACCGCCAGGGCCCAAGGGTCTGTCGCTCTTTTTGGTGCCCAAGTTTCATCAAGACGGCTCACGCAGCCGTGTGTACTGTGACCGCATAGAGGAGAAAATGGGCTTGCACGCCAGCCCAACCTGCGTGATGCGTTTTGACGGCGCGCAAGGTGAATTGGTGGGCGCGCTCGGCCAAGGCTTGAATGCCATGTTTGTGATGATGAACGCCGCCCGTCTACACGTTGCACTACAAGGCGTGGGCACGCTCGATGCAGCGTGGCAAAAGGCCAACAACTATGCGCTAGAGCGTCGACAAATGCGCGCACCAAAAGCCGCGACTGTTACCAATGGCTGGCCAGATCTCATCATTGAACACCCGGCCATACAACGCATACTCGACACGCAACGCGCTTGGATTGACGGCTCGCGCGTACTGGCCTACGAAACTGGCTTGGCTTTAGACATTGCCAAGCACCACCCTGACAACGACACCAAGCTGGCCGCCCAAGCGTGGTGCGCCATCATCACGCCACTGCTCAAGGCCGCATGCACCGACCAAGGCTTTCAAGGCGCGAGTGACTGCTTACAAGTATTGGGTGGCCACGGTTATGTCAGCGAATGGGGCATTGAGCAACACGTACGCGACGTACGTGTTGCCATGATTTATGAGGGGACCAACGAAATCCAGGCCAATGACTTGCTGTTTCGCAAAGTGCTTGCCGACAAGGGCTTGGCGCTAAATGCCTTGCTAGACCACGCCTTGACCGATCTAGACCGCGCGCACGCCAGAACGGGCGCTACCGCGTTGCTGTTTGAAGATATACGCGACCTTACTGCGCTGGCGGTTGATGCGCATGGGCGTGGCGCTCAACACAGCGCGCTTTGCTTTGTCGCGCCAGATTACCTACGCGCGCTGACGTTGGCATTGCTAGCGTGGTCGTGGGCGCGCATTGAACAAGCCGGCGCGCCAGCAGAGGCCCATTGGCAAAAGGGATTACAAGCGTTTCACAACTGGGTCTTGCCAGAGTTTCATACGCGCGCCAACGTGATACGCACGCAACTCGTTGCATCACCCCGTGCACCCGAACCGCTGCCGTCAGTGAATAGCGATTTTTTAAAGACACTGCTAGGCTACAACACCCGTCGTGCCTCACTCACCATAGTCGGTCGGTTCATGGAGAACATGGCTGAATTTGAATTGCGGCCCGCCGAGTTTTCTGTGCTCGCACTCATAGGCGACAACCCAGGTATCACATCACGTCAGCTGTGCGGCGCGCTCAATATATTGCCCCCCAACATGGTGACCATTCTCAAAGTGTTTGAAAAGCGCGGATTGCTACTGCGCGATCCGCACCCCACAGATGGCCGCGCCACAGCCCTTCGACTAAGCCCATCTGGCACAAAACTGATGTGCAAAGCCAGAGATACGGCGTTTGCATCTGATGGCAAGGCAGCCAACCGACTCAGTGCCAACGAACAACAAACACTAATACGATTGCTTCAAAAAATATATGACTAGCCACCAAACAAACAAGACACCATATCAAGGAGTATTGCGTATGTAAATTTTTTTATGGGCCACCAATCAACATGTATTTTTTGCAGTTGCGTAGCGACTGCTCAACACAAACAGTCGTGCGTGCACGCATCACTATTAAAAAACTGGAGACAACATGTCGTCAACAATCAAAAAGTTCCTTCCTAAAGCCATCGCATCTGCAGTGCTACTCGCTGCGGCCGCTTCAGCGCAGGCTGAGCAAGTCACACTGCGTTTTCATCAAATGCTGCCTGCGCCGGCCACCATTCCACGCCACGCCATCAAGCCTTGGATTGAGGACGTCGAAAAAGCCAGCAACGGCGAACTGAAGATCAAACAATACGACGCTATGGCCCTGGGCGGTAAGCCGCCAGAGTTGTTCGGCCAAGCCAAAGACGGTGTTGTAGACCTGATTTGGACAGTACTGGGCTACACGCCAGGCCTGTTCCCCAAAACAGAAGTATTCGAATTACCGTTCATGACGACCAATGCGCTGAGCAGTTCCAAGGCGATTCAAGCCTACGTGAGCAAAAATGCCATGGACGAATTCAAAGACGTACAGCTAATTTGCGTGCACACCCACGGCGCTGGCATGCTACACACGGCATCACCCATCACAAAAATGGAAGACATGGCTGGTAAAAAAATTCGTGGTGGCTCGCGCGTCATCAACGACATGCTAACCAAGTTGGGCGCTACGCCAGTGGGAATGCCTGTAACGTCCATCGCCGAATCGCTCAGCAAAGGCGTTGTTGACGGCACCTTGTTGCCATGGGAAGTTGTGCCCGCGTTCAAGATTCAGCAAATCGTCAAAAACCACACCAACTTCTCCGGTGGTGCTGCGCTGTACACATCCACTTTTGGAGTGGTCATGAACAAGGCCAAGTACGCGTCACTAAACGCCACGCAAAAGGCCGCCATTGACAAGTTCTCTGGTCAGCCCTGTGCAGAGCGATTTGGTGCAGCCATGGACAAAGGCGACGAAGGCTCTAAAGCCTTGGCTGTAAAAGCGGGCAACAAGCTCATCACAATCGATGCCACAGAGCAGTTGCGGTGGGAGCGCAACGCCGCTGCTGTTGCCGACGAATGGGTTGGCCGCTCTAAAGCTGCCGGCTTTGACGGTGCTGCAATGTTGAATGACGCAAAAACGCTCATCAAGCAGTATCAATAAACACAAGCGCTCGGTGCGTCTTTGCACCGAGCGCTTGTTGGTTAATGTCACTTCAACAGGCTGCCAAGTGGCAGACCTGCTTACATACGGACCACCCCAATGGAATTGAGCATCTACAACTTCTACCGCCGCATGGCAATGGTGGGCATCGTGTTGCTGGTTGGCATCGCATTGATTAGCGTTATCAGCATTACGGGGCGCGCACTCATAGGTATTGGCCTAAAACCTGTACCAGGCGACTTTGAACTCGTAGAAATTGGCTCTGCCTTGGCAGTGTTTTGTTTTTTGCCATGGACGCACTTGAGCCGATCCCACGCAGTGGTAGACATCATGTGGACAGCGCTGCCCCAGCGCATCAAACCCGCCCTCATCGCGCTAACAGACCTGCTGATGCTGCTGGTTTGGATGCTACTCATTTGGCGCATGGGCGTTGCAACGCTCGACTACTACGAGAACGGCGAAACCAGTTTTATTCTGCTGCTCCCCGTTTGGTATGGCTACGCCTTGGCCATGTGTGCTGGTGTTGTCGGATTATTTGCCTACCTGTGGAAGGTACTCGAATCATTCGGGCTTGTAGCCATTCCGCCAGAACACGACGTTGACCCAGTAGGAGGACACTGACATGGACGACTTGACTCTTGCACTGTGGTCGCTGCCCGTGCTGCTCCTGCTGATTTTTTTGCGTGTGCCTATAGGATTGGCCATGCTGTCTGTTGGCTTGGTGGGTTCTGCACTCATCTTTGGCGACATGATGCCGCTGTTGCAACAAATTAAGACCTTGGCCTATGGCCAGTTTTCTATTCACTCGCTCACCATCATTCCGCTGTTCATGCTCATGGGGCAGTTGGCGGCCATTGGTGGCATATCGCAAGCGTTGTTCCGAGCCGCCGAAGCATTTATGGGTCATCGCAAGGGAGGGCTTGCGATGGCATCTATCGGCGCATGCGCTGGCTTTGGTTCAATTTGTGGATCGTCCTTGGCCACAGCCGCCACCATGGGCCAAGTTGCCCTACCAGAATTACGCCGCGCAGGCTATGCGGGCGGCTTTGCAACGGGTGCATTGGCCGCAGGTGGCACCTTGGGCATTCTGATCCCACCCTCAGTTATCTTGGTGATCTACGCCATCTTGACTGAACAAAACATTGCCACCATGTTTGCAGCTGCGTTCGTGCCTGGCATTTTTGCGGCACTGTCTTACATGTTCGTCATCAATATGGTGGCACGCTTTAAGCCGCACTTGGTTGGCACAGTCGAGCGGGCGAGTTGGTCTGAGCGTTGGCACGCCAGCTTGGCGGTTTGGCCGGTCATCGTCATATTTGTCACCGTCGTCGGTGGTATTTATACGGGCCTGTTCACCCCCACGGAGGGAGCAGCGGTTGGTGCCATTGCCACTGGCATACTGGCCTATGCGCGCGGCGGACTAACCCGCAAATCGTTTAACACCACCATCAACGCCACGGCAGCTGGTACAGGCATGATCTTCATGATCGTCTTGGGCGCGGCCGCCTACAACAACTTTTTGGCGCTGTCTGGTCTGCCGCAAGAGCTGGCCATGTGGGTGGGTGACCAAGGCTACACGGCCTTTGGTGTCTTGGCGGCTATTTTGTTGTTTTACATTGTGTTTGGATGCGTGATGGACTCGTTGTCCATGATCTTGCTAACCATACCCATTTTTTACCCCATGGTGATTGGCTTGGACTTTGGTTTATCGCCAGAACAAGTCGGCGTCTGGTTTGGCATCTTGGTCTTGATCGTGGTTGAAATGGGACTGATCACACCGCCCGTCGGCATGAACCTGTTTGTCATCCAATCCATGGCACCCGACATACCGATTAAGCAAACTTATTTGGGCGTGCTCCCATTCGTATTGATGGACCTTGTGCGCGTGCTGGTGTTGGTCGCCTTCCCGGCTATCACCTTGTTTGTGACTTACTTTTAGCCATGCCTGATATTGCCGTTCAAGTCATCTCCAAACGCGCACTGGCGCGCGACGTTGTGGCGTTAAGGCTAGCGCCTTACCACGCAGGTGATCAGCTGCCAGCCTTTGATGCAGGCGCGCACATTGAATTGCGCTTGCCCAACGGCCTGACCCGCGCCTACTCGCTCACCAATGCAGGGCAAGCGAGCGCTCCAACGCATTACGACATTGCCGTGAGCGCAGACGCCAATAGCCGCGGTGGCTCGGTGACGGTTCACGACAAAGTGCATGTGGGTTCGCGCCTGAGCATTGCCGCGCCGCGTAACCACTTTGCGCTAGATCATGGGCACCAGCGCGTGCTACTGATCGCCGGCGGTATTGGCGTTACGCCCATCTACGCCATGGCGCAAGCCTTGGCACAACAAGGGCGCGACTACCAGGTGGTGTTTGCCGCACGCTCTGCCAGCCGCATGGCTTATTTGGAAGAACTGCGCGGCCTATGTGGCAGCCGCTTACACGTGCACGCAGACGACGTGGCCACCAGCCCAGTAGATCTAGCGGCATGGCTGCAAGCCGAACCTTGGGATGGTGTCTATGCCTGCGGCCCAGCCGCCATGTTAGACGCCATCGCCACGCTAACCGCCAGCTGGCCCAGCGGCAAGCTGCGCACCGAACGCTTCAGCGCGCCAACGCAAACCGATGCTGCCACTGCACAAGCATTTGAGCTTGAGTTGCGCACAAGCGGCCTGAGTAAAAAGTTGACCATGTCGAATAATTTTCAACCACCTATCGGCGGTACGATTTACGGTACCTTGTTGAACCATCGCGAGGCCTTGGCTGCTTTGGGCGATCAAGTCAACGTTGCGCCGTACAAGGCGCCACCCAAAGCGCCGATTTTGTATATCAAGCCGCGTAACACTTGGGCTCAAAGTGGTGACGCAGTGGTTGTGCCATCGGATACCCTAGAGCTTCAAATGGGCGCCACCTTAGGTTTGGTCATCGGAAGCACCGCTTGCAAGTTAACTGCGGCCAATGCATTGAACCATGTGGCTGGCTTCGTGGTGATGAACGACATCAGCGTCCCACGTGATTCTTTTTATCGCCCCTCCATGCGCTTCAAGTGCCGCGATGGCTCTTGCCCAATGGGTGCGTATGTGCCACGTGACGCTGTGGCCAACCCAGATGCACTTGCTGTGACGGTGGCGATTGATGGTGTGGCGGTGCAACACACTGACACAGGCGGTCGCGTTCGCTCAGTGGCACAGCTGCTGGTTGATGTGACTGAATTTATGACCCTACATCCAGGCGATATCCTCAGCATTGGCGTGGCTGCGCATGCGCCGCTCGCCCGTGCGGGTCAGCACGTGACCATCACCATCGAAGGTGTGGGTCAATTGGACAATGTGTTGGTGGCGGAGGAGTCGGTATGAAGCGCGCAAAAGTAGCCTACGGTGGCGCCATCCATGACGCCTTCGAACACCCCACAGGTGTGCAACTGGCCGATGGCCGCGTGTTGTCTGAAGATGCGGTGGTCTGGTTGCCGCCCTTTGAAGTGGGCACCATCATCGCTTTGGGTTTGAACTACGCGGACCATGTGAAGGAGCTCTCCAAAGAGCTGACCGTCACCGCCAAAGATGAGCCCTTGGCTTTTCTCAAAGGCCGCAGCTCTTTGATTGGCCACCGTGCGCAAACCCGCCGCCCTGAAGGCGTGGCCTTCATGCACTACGAGTGCGAGCTGGCTGTGGTCATTGGCAGCACCGCTAAAAACGTCAAGCGCGAAAACGCCATGCAACACGTGGCGGGCTACACCGTCGCCAACGACTACGCGATTCGTGACTACTTAGAAAACTACTACCGACCAAATCTGCGCGTGAAAAACCGCGATGGTGGCACCGTGTTGGGCCCGTGGTTGGTAGATGCTGCTGATGTGCCAGACCCACACGCCTTGGCGTTGCGAACATGGGTCAATGGCGTGGTGACGCAGCAGGGCAATACCAGTGATTTGATTACGGATATTCCTGCGTTGATTGAATACCTGAGTGGCTTTATGACGCTCAATGTAGGAGACGTGATCTTGACGGGCACGCCTGAAGGCGTGGTCAACGTCAACGTTGGCGATGAAGTCGTGACAGAGATTGACGGCATTGGCCGACTGGTCAACACCATCGTGGCGGATGCCACGTTTGGTCGCTGACTCATTTAGAAAATATGAACGAAGGAAAGCATATGCGCATCGAGCATTTGATCAACGGTAAATCGGTTGCCGGCAAGGACTACTTTGAAACGGTCAACCCCGCTACCCAAGATGTGCTGGCCGAAGTGGCCAGTGGCACAGCCACAGAAGTGAATGCAGCGGTGCAAGCTGCCAAAGATGCGTTTCCCGCATGGGCAGGTCGCCCTGCCACAGAGCGCGCCAAAATCATGCGCAACTTGGGTGATTTGATCGCCAAGCATGTGCCAGAAATCGCACAAGCCGAGACCAAAGACACGGGCCAAACCATCAGCCAAACAGGCAAGCAGTTGGTGCCGCGCTCGGCAGATAACTTTTACTACTTTTCTGAAATGTGCACGCGCGTCGATGGACACACCTATCCCACGCCCACGCATTTGAACTACACCTTGTTCCACCCCGTCGGCGTGTGCGCGCTGATTTCACCTTGGAACGTGCCGTTCATGACGTCCACGTGGAAGGTGGCGCCGTGTCTCGCGTTTGGTAACACCGCTGTGTTGAAAATGAGCGAGCTCTCGCCCTTGACCGCAGCGCGATTGGGTGAGTTGGCCTTAGAGGCAGGTGTGCCTGCTGGTGTGTTGAACATCGTGCATGGTTACGGCAAAGAGGCGGGTGAACCTTTGTGTGCCCACCCTGATGTGCGTGCGATTTCGTTCACAGGCTCCACCGTCACGGGCAATCGAATTGTGCAAGCCGCAGGCTTGAAGAAGTTCAGCATGGAGCTGGGCGGTAAATCACCGTTTGTGATGTTTGAAGACGCTGATTTAGACCGTGCGTTGGATGCCGCCATCTTCATGATCTTCAGCAACAACGGCGAACGATGCACAGCAGGCAGCCGTATCTTGGTGCAAAAAAGCATTTATGCCGATTTCGCCGCCAAATTTACTGAGCGTGCCAAGCGTATCGTGGTGGGCGACCCCTTGGACGAAAAAACTCTCATTGGCCCCATGATCAGCCAAGGCCATTTGGCCAAGGTGCGCAGCTACATCGAGTTGGGCACCAAAGAGGGTGCTTCGATTTTGTGTGGCGGCTTAGACGCACCGGACTTGCCAGCGCATTTGCAAAAAGGCAACTTTGTGCGCCCCACCGTGTTTGCCGATGTGGACAACCGCATGCGCATTGCGCAAGAAGAAATCTTCGGCCCCGTGGCGTGCTTGATTCCCTTCACAGACGAAGCCGACGCCATCCGCCAAGCCAACGACATCGAATACGGCTTGTCCAGCTATGTGTGGACCGAAAACCTTGGCAAAGCCCACCGTGTTGCAGCTGCCGTTGAGGCGGGCATGTGTTTTGTGAACAGCCAAAACGTGCGTGATTTGCGTCAACCCTTTGGCGGTACCAAGGCCAGCGGCACTGGGCGTGAAGGCGGCACGTGGAGTTACGAGGTGTTTCTTGAACCCAAAAACATTGCGGTGGCGATGGGCTCGCACCACATCCCGCATTGGGGTGTTTGATCATGGAACAACTCAACAACACAAGGAGTGCTCACCATGGGTAAGCTCGCATTGGCCGCAAAAATCACCCACGTGCCCAGCATGTACTTGAGTGAAATACCTGGCCCACGTTTTGGAACACGCCAAGATGCGATTGATGGCCACAAAGAAATCAGCCGTCGCTGCCGTGAATTGGGCGTTGATACCTTGGTGGTGTTTGACACCCATTGGCTGGTCAATGCCAACTACCACATCAACTGTGGCGCGCATTTCAAAGGCACCTACACCAGCAACGAGTTGCCGCACTTCATCAGCAACATGAGCTATGAGTCTGCTGGCAACCCAGAGCTCGGTCATATCTTGGCCAAGGCTTGCAATGCCTGCGGCGTAGAAACTTTGGCACACGATGCCACCACCTTGCAGCCCGAGTACGGCACTTTGGTGCCGCTGCGCTACATGAACGAAGACCAACACTTCAAAGTCATTTCGGTCTCTGCTCTGTGCACCTCGCACTACTTGAACGACAGTGCGCGTTTGGGTTGGGCCATGCGCGAAGCGGTAGAAAAAAACTACGACGGCAAGGTGGCCTTCTTGGCCAGTGGTTCGCTTTCACACCGTTTTGCACAAAACGGTTTGGCGCCTGAATTTGCGTTCAAAGTTTGGAGCCCGTTCCTCGAACACTTGGACGCGCATGTGCTGGAGATGTGGCACAAGCGTGAGTGGGCCGACTTCTGCGAGATGCTTCCCGAATACGCAGCCAAAGGTCACGGCGAAGGTTTCATGCACGACACAGCGATGCTGCTAGGCGCCTTGGGCTGGGGTGGCTACAACGGTGGCGTGGACATCGTCACGCCGTACTTCGGCGCTTCGGGCACGGGTCAGCTCAATGCGGTGTTTGAAGTGACCCCGCAAGACGGTCAACACATTCCTGCGGCTGTGGCTAGCCAAGCGCAGGGTTACAAAGTTGCAACTCGGTTGTAAACCATGCCTCATCTCGTCATTCTCTATACCGGCCAACTCGACCAAGCGGTCAACATGACATCGCTGTGCCGACAGCTTGCCGATACCATGCTCACCGTCAAAGACGAGTCGGGCAAACAAGTGTTCCCCACGGGCGGTACGCGGGTGCTGGCGTACCCCGCACCTCACTACGCGATAGCCGATGGTGGCGCAGCGGGTATGGCTGCAGGCGGGGATGGTGACTATGCCTTTGCGTATCTGAACCTGCGCACAGGCCGTGGGCGCAGTGAGGCCACGCACAAGCATGCGGGCGAGACCCTGCTCGCGGTCGTGCATTCATTTTTTGCACCCCTCATGGCCACCAAGCACATAGGGGTGACCTTGCAAATCGATGTGGGCCAAGAAGTGTTCGATGCCAAGCACAGCAGCCTCCATCCACTTTTCAACAAGGCATAAGCATGTCGGTATTCACAGAAGAACAAATTCAAGCCTTGGCCGCTGAGCTCAATCATGCAGAGAAAACACGCACGCAAGTCGAGCATTTTTCTAAGCGTTTTGCTGGCATGACCATCGAAGACGGCTATCGCATCAACCGCGCCTGGATGGCCTTGAAATACGCAGAAGGCCGCACGGTCATCGGCCACAAAATTGGCTTGACCAGCCGTGCCATGCAGCAGTCCAGTCAAATCGATGAGCCCGATTACGGCACGTTGCTCGATGACATGTTGTTCACTTGCACCCCAGACAAGGTGCTGGACATCCCATTCACCAAGTTCATCGCGCCGCGCGTTGAAGTGGAGCTCGCGTTCATCTTGAAAAAAGAACTGCGCGGACCCAACGTCACGCTAGAGGATGTATTGGACGCGACCGAGTATGTGACCCCCGCCATTGAAATCATCGACTCACGCATCGAGCAATACGATCGCCACACCCAAGTCATGCGTAAAGTGTTTGACACCATCAGCGACAACGCAGCCAATGGCGGCATTGTGTTGGGTGCCAACAAGGTGGATGCCAAAACCACCAACCTGCCTTGGTGCGGTGCCATCTTGCGTCAAAACGGCGTGGTAGAAGAAACGGGTTTGGCCGCCGGCGTGCAAGGCCATCCCGTCATTGGCATTGCGTGGTTGGCCAACAAACTCGCGCCTTGGGGCGAACACTTGTCGGCTGGTGAAGTTGTGTTGGCGGGGTCATTCACCAAGCCTGCACCGGCCAAGCCGGGCGATGTGTTTGAGGCCGATTACGGACCGCTGGGTTGCTTGAAATTTAAATTTGTTTGAGAGCTTGCATATGACAGACGCCTTCATTCGCCCCCAGCGCTACAGCGATGCCGAGTGGCAAGCTCGGGTTCAGTTGGCCGCGTGCTACCGAATCTTTGCGCACTTGGGTTGGTCTGAACTGATCTACAACCATATCTCATTGCGTGTGCCAGATGAAGAAGGCCACTTCTTGATCAACCCCTTTGGCTTGCACTACACCGAGGTGACAGCGTCTAACTTGGTAAAGGTAGATGGCCAAGGCAACATCATTGGCCACAGTGATTGGCCGATCAATCCGGCCGGCTTCACATTCCATGGTGCCATTCACACCACGTTGCCCCATGCGCACTGCGTGATTCACATCCATTCCACACCCACGATGGCGGTGTGTTGTTTGAAAGATGGCTTGTCGTTCACCAACTTTTATGCTGCTCAACTATGGGGCCAAGTGGCGTACCACGACTTTGAGGGCATCACGGTGCACGCCGAAGAAGGCACGCGTATCTTAGCCAGCTCTGCGGGCAAGCCTGTGTTGCTCTTGCGTAATCATGGCCCTGTGGTGATCGGAACCTCACTGGCGCAAGCGTTCAATTTGATGTGGCTGGTAAACCGTGCGTGCGAGGTGCAAGTAGCCAGCCAAGCCTTGGGAACCTTGCAACCCATCACAGAGAAAGCTTTAGAAGCCTGCGTGCGTGATTCGCTCAACTTCAACCCTAAGTTCGGTGCAGGTGAAGATTCGTTTGCAGCCATGCAACGTTTGATCGACCGCATCGACCCAAGTTACAGGTCATAAGACGCAAACTGCTTACCTCCGCTAAGAAAGAATTAAAAATGCAAATAACACACAATAAGTTTCTATCTGAAATTCGTCAAGGCTGTCCGACGTCAGCGTGTGTGAGACAAATAGGGGTACTTGATTAGAGGAG
>ERZ807291.4840-NODE-4840-length-17474-cov-7.115391_pt1 | contig 17474 bp, 4 predicted proteins | sample MGYA00521257_ERZ807291 | MGnify/ENA primary metagenome ERZ807291 (study PRJEB31413, sample SAMN03169783) | marine metagenome | biome: Marine; feature: Water; material: Subsurface seawater | place: North Sea | collected 2011-04-28 | depth 1 m m ... | reverse complement strand
TGCCGGCCAAAAGAAAGCCTAGTAAACCAATTCGTAAGACTACGAAGGGAAAAGGAGCTAATTACAGAACTGCTAAAGCTGGTGCTGGCATGACGAAGAAGGGTGTAGCTGCATATCGAAAAGCTAATCCCGGAAGTAAGCTCAAGACTGCTGTAACCGGCAAGGTTAAGAAGGGTAGCAAAGCGGCCGGCAGACGAAAATCATTTTGTGCAAGATCTAAGAGTTGGACTGGTGAGAGGGGCAAAGCTGCCCGCCGCCGCTGGAAGTGCTAATTCAATGAATAGACAAATACCACATCAAGAGGATGGAGAAAGTTGGAGTAAGCAAAAGCCCGTACATTTTCCAAGTTATGAGTTGGAGGAGCCTATTTGGGATAATAAATCTACAACCCCCAGCTTTTCTAGGCCCAACCAACCTCAAACTTACGAGATTCACCCAGAAGGAGTTTCAACTGACGACGAACATGGTGAGTCTTGGTATGAGAACGCAGCGGAATTTTTTGATCCTACGGGAATACTTTCCTATAACGACGTGGCCAGGGCGTATAAGGACTATAAACGCGACCCGAGTTGGGGGAGTTTTGGTAATCTAGCTTTAGAAGGAGTCGGCGCATTACCAGTTGTAGGAGCGGTTAAAAAGTGGTACGGGGTTGGAAAGGGGCTAGGTAATATTTACAACAGTGTTGCTTCCGATTTAACACAAATGTACGGACGATCATTACCCGCAATCAAAGGGTTAAATAAGTATGACGCTTTGGACGATATGTATGACGATAACAACCCATTCAATGACTGAAAATACCCAACAGCTTGAGGATCTTATCCGTATCGATCCTGAGGTTTGGTTCAGTACATTTGCGGTAATTAAGGACAAACGGGGTAAAGACATAAAACCTGTGGCCAACACGCTTCAAAAGCGAATGTTTGAACACTATCGTCAATGTCAAATAGAGGACAAACCATGCAAGATGATAATATTGAAACCTCGGCAGAAAGGAGCGAGTACGTGCGCCCAAGCCCTTACATATCATCACATGCGAAAGCACGGGAACTTGAGCGGGAGTCTGATGGGGGACATATCGGGGACGAGCGACAAGGTGTTCGAGATTTATCGAAGATACGCGGAAAACGATATCTTCCCATGGGACAGTACAGGAACAAGCCTCGAGGATGGAGGCAGTCTGGCCGACCTAATAAAGCTCAAAAGCAAAAGCCATTACGGAAAAGAAACTGCCGGATCGAAAAACGCTGGTCGAAGCGGAACCATTCAGGTCGGTAATATGACCGAGGTTGCCTTCTGGCCTCTTTTTGGAGAAAGGGACCCAGCTTTAGGTTATTTGCAGAGTTTATATGACGGGGACAACTTATCCTTAGTCGTTGCGGATTCTACTCCTAACGGCCCGGCCGGTTGGTTTTACCGTACCTGGGTGCAAGACAACGAATGGGCAAAGATATTCGCAGCGTGGTATGAATTTGAGGACTCCATAGTCCCATTTAACAGTCCTGAGGAAAAAGAAGACTTCGTAAACACTATGACGGAGGACGAAAAGTCCGAAATGGAACGTTTTGATGTAAACTACGAACAGTTGCACTGGCGTCGTAGGGTATTACAGGACAAATGTAATGGTGATATAAGTAAGTTTCGTCAGGAATATCCTAGTGATCCTGAAGAATGTTTCTTGATGTCTTCTCGCCCAAGATTTCACACTGCGAATGTCGAGAAAATGATCAAAGCAGCGGAAGGTATACGGGCTACCACAGGCACCATGGCGATGCAAACGGATGGAAAAACCGGTATTTTCTCCCCCGATAAAAATGGGAACTGGGATATTTACGAAGAGCCTGAATATGACTCCAAATATTTAATGTCTATCGACACATGTACAGGTGAAGACCAGCAAACTCAGGGTTTAGCCGCAGATCCAGACTACCATTCGGTTCAAATTTGGAAAGCTCCGTTCGAAGACTGGCATGGTGACTGGCATGTCCCTCGTTTGGTGGCCTTACACCATAGTCGTTTGGACATAGGTATACTGGCCCATGAGATAGAGGCCGCAGCTAAATACTATGGAAATGCTTTTGTAATCCCTGAAGTAAATAATTCAGGATTAGCTTTGCTTAAATACCTATTAGAATCGGGTTTAACGGTCTACCGACGTCGAAAGTTTAATGATTCCATGGGTATGGTTGAAAAGAGCTTTGGTTGGAGTACTGATAAGATTACTCGAAAGACAGTTATTGATCATTTGGCCTCTGAAATAATCGAAGAGAACCTGGATATTCCTGATGAGGGTGTTTTACGAGAGTTTAAAACTTTTATTATTAGTAACAAAGGCAAGCCCGAAGCTGCTCCTGGTCACCATGACGATCATGTTCTCGCTGCGGCGATAGCCCTGTACAACATTGACCACGCTTCCACATTTAGAACGCCTAAGAAAAAGAAGATTACTAACCGCATGCTCCATAAAAACCCAGGTTTATTATGTCCTGATGGTTTTATGAGAAAGCCGCTATCTGAAATGAAGCGTCGTTACAAGCGGTTGAGACCTTAACATTATACCAGTAATTTCGTTAAATGGATCCATTTTTAAAAATCGTTGCTAAACTAGATAATGCGTCCCACCCCAATTTTATAGAAGGTGGTACCGACGAAGATTTGTTTAGTTCAGCCATTGATGATTTATTAGCAATGCCTGGTTCGTATGAGGACAATTTAAAATCCTTAAACAATTTAATAGCTACCCATACAACTAAACAATCTGGTGCGAGGGGTAAGGAAATAGACGTTCCTGTTTTTAATGTAAAAACTTTAGATGCCTTAATTGACGACGAAATGTCAGGTTCGGAAAGAGCAGAATTTCGAAAAAAAGCAGGTTTTGATCATGAGGTGCGGAAGAAAACGGCAAACAGACGGAACGAACTTGTAAAAAAAGAAGGTTTTTTAAACTTAAACAATCCAGCTCCACAAGCTCCCGATCCAGACGTTCTTAAAGCTCCTAAACCTCCTGAACAAAAGGAAGCTATAGAACTGGTGGATGCAAAGGAAGCTCTTACAAAAGAAAGAAATGAAGCTGCGCCTAAACCTCCGCCTAAGCCTCAGCCTAAGCCAGTAGATATTGAAAACCCCGCTCAACCTGAAATTGATTACGACGCTGCCTTACCAGGTAGTAAAGAAGCTGGTAACATTTTTAGAGGTGAGAACTACCGGGCTAAATCTAGAGAAGCTACGAATAGCCCCATGACCGAAGACGCTAAGTTTTTGAGTCGCGCTGCTGATACATCCGAAACTCAAGAAGCTAATCGTAGATTGTCTAGGCAGAGTATCAGGAACTCGTATTCAGACGAAATGCAAGACTGGGTGGATAGCAACTTCACTGCCAAGGGAGACCCCCGGGACCCCCTGAATGAACTAGCCGCAAACATTAAATCTAATCATGGGCTCGATCCTGAGCAGTGGAATGACGGTGTTAAAAATTCTTTTATTAGAAATTATAATACTGGAAACCATATCCAAAAAAAGAACGCGTTTAAAGATCCAATGACCAGCATGGTTCCTCATTACGATGAGAATGGACCCACAGGTAACATGACGACAAAGGATCAAATGCGTCAGGATATGCAGGGGGAAGTAACTAGGTTTGATGAATCACTTCCTCTGACCCGCGAGCAGAAGGTGATGAATGAGATTCGAGAGGATCAGAAACGTTTCAACGGGGGTCTATTTGGACCAGAAGCTCAAGAGGCTTTTAGAAGAGAAACTAAAGGCTACACTCCTGAAGAGTATTACGATTTAAATAGAAACGCCCAGGCTCGGGCCACTGTAGATTTAAACTCTAATATGGCCGAAGCTTTCTTACCACAAGACTTTAACATGCCTACACCGGGCAAGGCCATGCAAGGACCGTCTAGGCCTCTCAACGAGGGTTTTACTGCTGGGGGTGTTATAGACAAGTTTAAGAGCAGTACAGCTAACCTAATGAATCAAGAGTCAGATGCGACCAATAGTGTTTTAGACAACGTGCCTATGCCTCAGATGCCTAATACTTCTATTTCAAATGTTTTTAAGCCACTCCCTCCTCGCGAGGTGCCGTCGAATAAAAACATAAGCACTCTTCCGTTTAGTTTAGACAAGACAACGAGCCCACCAGTTAGAAAATCCGACCAAGAATACGATAAATGGCAATCTAGGTACGGTGAGGAGGCTAGGAAGAAAAAAGCACTTATGGATCAAAGAATGCGGGATAGACAGCAGATTATTAAGGCGGACAGGCTTGCGTCTCAAGCTCAGTCAGCCTCTAGTCTTGGCCAAGGTATTTTTTAACCTATGTCTCAAAAATTCGAAGGTCTTGACCTAGGTTTGAACGACAACCAACCTGGAAGTGACGACAACGACATACTAGGTTTAAACAAGTTTGTAAGTAAACCAAGCCCACGACCTTACCAAGGTTTTGGAGGACCCCGTAGGCAACAAAAACCGACCTACGCAGAGGCACCTCAGCAACCTACTCAACCCGCTCCAGCCTCTAACGATCGGTATGTGAGTCCTTTTGATGACCTGGGGACATTCGATCGATTGAATGAAGAGTCTAGAATGGCTGGGGATTATGTTAGTGACGCTAGTAAGGTTTACAAAACTAACAAACAGCGGCGTGATGACTTTATAACAGGGCCTCTTAAAAGTTTCCATAAACAGATTGTAGGCGAGTTTGCTCCTGATCACGGTGAGGATTTCCAAAAATATTTTGAGGACATTGAGTCTTATGAGCAGGACGCGATAAAAAGAAGCAAAGTTCAAGATGGTTTCTTCAGTGACAACTCTGAAGCAAGAAACTTAGCTAACAAAGAGCTCAGTGTATTCGGTAAGTTTAAAGAACGTAATGGTTTATTGGATCAATATCGCAAACTCGACGACGAGTTTAAAAGATCGGAGGGTGTTTACAAACAGTATAAGGAAGTAGACTCTAAAATAACTGAGTCTTTGCTGAGTATACCCCCCAGTCAAAGGATAGAGTTAGACAAGGCCTTAAAAGAAAGTAAGAAGGCTCCTAAAAAAGCTCCAAGCCGAAAAGAAGCTTTCCAGACTTTGGACAGTATGGCTTTTGAACAGCCTGTATACGGCCGTGAAGGTATCGAGAATATCGATAAGATAGACCCAAGGTATGTCCCTAAAGTAGACAACCAAGACAATTTAAGAGGTAGGCAAAAAGAAAGACTAGCTCAAGCTCTACGTGGAGATTATGACTCACTACTATCACGACGTGAGCAAGTACGTAAAGATCGCCAGCTCAGGGATCGTGGAATTTTCTTTTCTAACAATGGTTTAATTGATGGACGCCCCTTGGGCATGAGCCGTAAGGATGTTGATATATTAGATCTTGCGGACATCCGTAAGACCGGAATTGAAGAGTATAAAGGTAAACCTATTGCAGAAGCTATTGAAGAGCTTGGCGGTGAGGAACGGGTCAAGGTAGCTGAGATACTACAGTCGGTACACTCGGCTTGGAGTAATTGGGAAGATTCTCAAATGGCTTATCTAACTTCTTCAAAAGATGAAGATAAGAAGTTAGCTATGGAGGCCAAAGAGGCTTTCGAGGGGTTATTGATGCATGCGGCAGAAAACGGACTAACCGATGAGATTATTGAGCAGGCAGAAAGCCAAGGGTTGTTTTCAGCAATTACAAACACCTTAGGCAATGCATTAAGTAGAGGTTTTAAAGTTAGTGAAATGGCTAACTATGCAGAAGAGTTTATTACAAACTCGATGAACGAGACTGACTTTCAGCAATTTATTACAGCTGCTGAACAGCTTGAACAGATCCCACAAGGTAAGGCTGTTACAAACTTTTTAAGCGAGGACAATAAATCCATAATGGATGCTATTGGCTCGTTATTGTTTGATAACACAGCAGCTATACCAGAACTATTTGCAGAATCGTTAGCTTCATTTCTTCCAACATATGTTAAAAAAGCACCTGGTACTATAGGCACAACCGCAGCTATAGGTATGGCCACTCCAGTACCTGGAGGAACGGCTATTGGAGCATCTTGGGGAGCTCGTCTTAATTGGGGTATAGCCTCAGCGGCTATCGAATACACAACAACCGTCTTAGATGAGATGAAAAAGCTCAACTTAGATTGGAAGAATCCAAGAGTTTTTATGGCTGCTTGGAATAACGATGGTATTCGAGCTAAGATTAGAGACAAGGCTGCTAAAAGATCTATCTCCATTGGTACTTTAGATGCGGTTAGTGGTGTTATAGGTGGGCGTATTGCTACTACACTACACCACACAGGTAATGCAATTAAAGGTGGTAAGTTAATCGATGGGGCTGCTTGGGCTGCTTCGAAAGCGAGCACCCCTAGATTTTCCAAATTCCAACGAGCGGGTAATGCCGCCTTAGAAGTTGGTGCTGACAGTGCAACGGGTGGGGCTGGTGAAGTACTTGCTCAAGTATTAACTAGAGAAGACGGAGAACCTTTAGATCAAAACTCTATAGCTGCTGAAATGTTTGTTGGAGGAGGACCTGGGTTAATAGGTGCGGGTTCAGAGTTTGTTCGAGGAGCTCCCGATGTTTCTAATGTTCCTTTTAAAATATCCAAGGTTCAGGAAACAGATACTGGAACTACAGGTAGTATAGATGCCGCAGGGTTTCGAAACCAGTTTCAAACATTTAAAGACCCTCAAGCAGCCGCAGAGTTTATTTCCCAAAGAGGTGAAGTAACGGAGGATCAGCAAAACGTACTGCTTGATATAATGTCTAGGTTCTACAGCAAAAATCCTAAGGACATGGCAGACCTTAAAATTGTAGTTGCTGACCGCACACCTTTTGCAGACGCCAACGAGCCGGCCTCCTTCTCGAATATAGATGGGGAAAAGGTAATATTTCTTAATCGTAAAGCAGTAGGTGTCGATCCTATCGGTGCGTTCTTGCATGAATCCGGTCATTTGGCTCGTGTTTTAATTGGTCTGGATGATGCACAACTTCAACAGTTATATTCCGATATTGGTTTAACTTCCCAACAAGACACTGCAGCTCAGTACATCACAAAAAACCAAGGTCAAAGTTACAACTCTTTAGACGACGCTTCTAAGAAAAAAGTAGATAAGTATTTAAAAAACTCTACCTCCTTACAACAATCCGAGGAATGGTTTTCTCATCAATTTGCACGAGTACTTACAGGTAACACAGCTACTGATTCTGTTAAGACACCTCTCCAACAACTTTTAAAAGGAACTATGCACCCACTACTTGAGGGTTACATAGGTTCCAGGAAGCAAGCCGGTAGTACCACAGCTCAGAAAGCAAGACTGGACGCTACTATTTTACAATTTATGGGGTACGACCCCATGGGTTTTAACCTAACTAAAAAGGGAGATGCTAGAGATATTTCTTTTGGGCAGTATCAAGACGAGCGTCCCGGTTTAGCAGGGTTTTTACGCGGTGAAAATAAGTTAACTCAAATGAGTGACGAGGATGGCGTTAATTATTTAATGCGTGAAATCCGAGTATTGGCTAAAACCAAAGGTAAGGCCCATGCCAAAAAGGTAAGGGATATGATTAACCGCATGTCTGGCGGTGTTCTACCTACCGACGACAGTCTTCTCACACAAGACGACATCGATACAATCTTCACACCTGTTGCAGAGGCTCAAATCTTAGCAGACGAAGCCGTTGAACAATCTGCAAAATATGAAGAAGTAGCAAAGAATACTGGTAGTAAGGATGCGCAAAAAGCGGTTGATACTCTTACAGAACCAAAGCTTAGCGCTGACCAGCTTACAGAAAACCAACGTATTTCAAGTACAGATTCTGCGATACAGAATGAGATAAATCGAAGAACCTCCGGTGTTACCGAACAAGGTAAGCAAAAACCAGGCCTCGAATCTGAACTCGCAAAAGCAAAAAAATCAAATAACGCTAAAAAAGCGGCTCAGATTGAGCGAAGAATAGAAAATTCTAAGAAGAACGAAGCTACACTACAAAAGAGAAAGAAAGAGTACCAAGCTGCGTTAGCTAAAGATCCGGTAGGTAGACAGGCTAAATCCAGAGTTGTTAAAGGAGGTACTATACCTGGTCAAACATCGATCGATGTAAACCTAGCTCAAAACCAAGAGCGTGTATCTGCATTAAATAAACTGACTCAAAAAGGTGCAGTAGAGGCGGCAAAAAAGATAGGTAAGCATCTTTCTAAAAATAGAAAAATTTTAGAAAACGACTCTAAGTTTGCAGAGGAAAGCGCGGCAGCGGAAAAAAGAATACAAGAGCGCCTCAAAGCAGAGCTAGAAAAAAATGGTACCAAGGGGCAAAAGCTTCCAGTAATCAGCCAATCTCAAATAATTGTTGAGATGCTCGACATTAACACCTTGATGTCTGAGGCGGCTTTGACGAGTAGTAAGGTAGCTGATGATCTAGTCGACGTTGTTTCATCAAAAGCACCGGATCCTGAAAGGGTAGTGGAAGCTTATGAAGCCTATCAGAATGAAGTTGAGGACACTGTAAACCTTCTAAGAACTAGAAAAGTTGAAATTAGCAACAAGATTAAAGGCATTAAGGATGCTTATCGAAAAGGATCTAAGAAAGACTCTTCTTTAGGGGCTAAGTCCACTGGTAAAAAACCTAACCACAGAATCGTTCAAATTTTAGCCAAGCCACAAAAAGGAAAAGTTACTGTTTACCGAGAATGGAATGAGCAGAAGAACGAGTGGTCTCCAAAGAAAAGCGCTAAGACAAGTTCTTTAAATATTCAAAAATACAACAAGGCTAAACATTCCTATAAATCTAGCGTTTATGGAAAAGCTCGAGGCGTATTAGAAAAAGAAGGTATCGCTAAAGAAAAGATTTATAGCTATGTCCAATATCTTGAAGTAGGTGGTTCTCAGCCAAAGGCCAAAAGCCAAAAGACTAAGGCTAAAAGTACAAAGTCAGCTAAGATGTCTGCTAAAGATGTTGCAGAAATAAAGGCTCAGGAAAAAATCAGTAAAACAATAGACTCTCTTTTAGAAGCTGTAGCTCCTGAGCAAGCATCTATTGACTGGAAGGACACCCCTCACTTTCTATACCATTACAAAACTGGCGATAGCTACACTCGTGTAACTTTGGGCCAACTTGCCGACAGGTCTAAACCTGAAGAGGATAAAAGTCGCCCCGCAATGATGTATGTGAAATCTGGAGCTAAATGGGTTCCAGCAAACGAACCTAAAGATCTACCAGCTTTATTGTGGCAGTATACAAATTGGAGGTTGCCTAAAGAAGCCAACAAGAAAGCTAGCACTGCTAAAGCAGAAAACGTTACAGAAGTTCATTGGACTGAAGGAAAAAACAAAGTACTGAGTAACTTCAGTATTGTTAAGGGAGGTTTGACTTATAACGGTGTTGAGTACAACACGTTAGAAGGTGCTTACCAAGCTAACAAAAGTGGAAATTTTATAGCTGGTTTTGAAAATCTCTCAGGTGCCGACGCTCAGAAAAAAGCTAGAGCTGATAAGATTTCCACAGACCTGACTACAAACAGGGCTTTGATGAAAGAACTTGTATCTATTAGGTACAAGTCAGATCCAGATTTTAAACAAGCCTTGGATAAAGCCAAAGCCGAAATAACTCACCCCGTAAGCGATAAATATTGGAAAGACGAGTTTCCTAAAATACTCAACGAGGTTCGTGGAAAACAAGAGAAAGACGTTGAAACTCCAGTAGCTGAAGACATTTCAGAGGAAGACTTTGGCACCCCCATACGATCTCTCGAAGCTCCTTTAGAAGACGGTAGGATTATTCAGATCGACATAAGAGGAAACGGTGGAATCTACGGTGTTGAAAAAGAAGGAGGTCGTAGTCTTGAAGAAAACTTAACGGACGAGTTGCTACAAAAGTATTTTGGAAAGCCTAAGAAAGAACTCATCCAAGATATGGAACTAGGGAAACCGCCTGAAAGTAAAACTGTCGAGGTTCAGACAGTACTAGATCCAGACATAAAACAGGCTTTTAATATTTTCAGTCAAGACGCAGGGGCCGACATGTCTAAAAAGCTTTCTTGGACTAATATGACTCTTGGTGAGTATGTGTTTATGTTGGACGCGGCTCGCGCATCGGTTGGTTTAGCTAAAAACCAAAAAACGAAAATGAGGGTTAAGCAGAATAAAGATGGGTTCGAAACTCCGAGTGCTGAGAAAGTATATTTTCAACCCGACAAAGGAGCTACTCATGTCTCGATGGCTTTGTGGAAACTTAGGCAGCAGGACAAACAAAACAAAATAGACCGCCCCATTATATCGGGATCCCTCGAGGATCTTACTTTATCTGAAACAGTAATTTTCGAAGTAGCGGAGGGGAGAACACTTGAGCTTATAGACGACCGAGAAATCAGCGGCTATAAACTACAAAGAATGTTTAATTTAGTCGATAGACGAGCTCAGTATTTAAAGGAAGATATTGAAAGGATGTCGAAAGAACCTGCTAAGTATACCCAGGCTATTGAGACTCGTAAAAGAGCACTTGCTGCCTTGTTATTTGACCCCCACGCTATTGCTGATTTTCAGGGTGAACAGACTGCAGGTTTAAGCCCAACTATACATTCTGGTAAGCCTTGGAGTGGTTCTCTTGTAGAATTTCTATTCTACCAAGAACGTAGTAAGGCTAAAGAGAAGATTTTAACTTATTGGGAGGAAGACATTGCAAATAACGCTGGAGTTCAAAAAGCTCTTACAACCCCATCCGACAGAAGGTTATCAGGTTATGCGGATGTGTTAAAAGGCAGCCCCGCTGTCTTGCAAGAGTTGTTACGTATCGAGGCTGATGTGTTTCAATTAAAGAGTTTTATAAAGGAAGATAGCTCACGTCCTGAAGAGCACATACGAGCCCACAGCTCGTTACTATTAGAAAAACTCACAACTCGTGATAAAGAACTCCAAGAAGAAGCTTTAGCTTCCTTCGATGAGGAGCTTGCAAAGAAGAAAAAAGAAAGAGTTGAAAGAGCTATTAAAAAACTCGATATAACTCCACAGGAGTACGAGGAGAAGTTAATAGCGGAAGCAAAAGAAAAAGGGGTTAAAATAACCGACTTGGCTAGACGTCCGCTTGATATTAACGATTACACATTTTTACAAGCTGGTGAAGGTGCTGAGCAGCTTGTATCGCCAGGTATGGCTCTTAAAGGAGAAAAAAGAAGAAAACCTTTTAAGCGTGGTAATGTAGATTTAGGCATCCCAGTATTTGCAATTTTTGCGGAAGGTAGAAACGAGATACCTTGGAAAGACGTAACCGTACATAAGACTACTTTAGGTTTTAATGAATTAGCGGATCCCATTCGGGCATATGCTTACGAAAAAATGCTTCGTAAGAATGTGAACACGACCCTACCCAAAAACATAGCTAAACTTTCAATACCCAAGGCAAGGGGTAAAGGTTCAGTCGAAGTGTTTAGAGACGACGGTGTTTGGAAATACCAATCTACAAAAAAAGCTATCCCCGAATCTAGTATTCAACGAGCCCATAATGAATATCTTAAAAAGGTTCAGTCTGATATTTCAGATTTTGACACCTCACTATCGGAGGGTAGTAAGTCAGATAACCATGTAAGCTTGGCTAACTTAGTCGCTTATGTATGGGAGCAGGCCCACAAAAAAAAGGGGAATCTAGAGATTGCTATGGCTTCTCTACAGTATACACCTGCTAAAGATAAAACCGGGAGGCAGCTTCCTGGAGCTCCAAGCCTTGGACTACTTCCTTATGTTTGGTTTAAGTTCATACCAGAAGCCTACAAACTAATAGGTCTCGATCCTTCAAGTATAGAGTTTAAAAAGGACTCTAAGTACAAATGGGAGTTTGATGCTAAAAAGTTTTCTTACGACGGTGTATTGTTAGAGGGGAATATGTTTAAAGATGGAGTGCCTGATCCCAAGGATATGGCCGCCATGTTTAGACCTGTCATTCAAGCGGTAGTTGATGCAAAGAGGCTTAGACTTACCGAAGGATTGACCATGGACGAGGACAAGAGTTCCTTGAACACCGCAGCAGGTGGGGATCTTCAACAATTTGACACTTCACTCTCAGATGCTGCTGACGACTTAATTGAGTCAGTTTTTACAAATGCTGGGGTAGCACCCGAACCACAAAGCTCTGGGGTAAAGTCTGAAGAAGATTTAAATAAAGGTGTAGATGAAAACACTGAAGATTCTGACAATCTTGTTAAAAAGCCTTTTAGTGATAAAGACTGGAGTCCTGTTGAAGTAACTCCTGAGGCAGGGATTACAGATGAACAATTTGATGCTTTTAATAAAAGAGTAGCAAAGCTTCGGAAAAACGGAAAAGGAACTACCATAGCACAGGTACATAAAGAGTTTAAAGATGAGCCTGCTTTTTGGAATCTTTTTGGACTACCCACACCTCCTAAAAAAGGAATAGAGAGCTGGGCTAAAAAACTTAAGACTAATTCCAACTACCCAAGGTTTAAGGAAACTGTTTTAGATCCAGACAGTAAACCACCTACAGGTCCTGGTAAGAAGATACAACCCCAGGAGTCTATAGATGACTTACTAGCAAGACGCGGGCCGGTAGGATACTCGCTAGGTGCTAAGAGTACTGGAGCGGGCACCGAAGGAATATTTAAAAGAATTTTTGATCGTGTTGCTTGGAAGGATGCAGGTAATTACATAAAAGGAAAAGCCCGCAATAAACAGGATTTTATGGCTGCTTTTATGGATCAGTCTAGAGCTTCTACAAAAGTGTTAAGCGATGCTTTAAAGGATGCAGGTGTTACCGATAAAAAAGTATTAGACGCTTTGGACGTAAGAGCCCTTTGGCATCAATACTATGGAAAGACTGATGAAGCTGTTCGCCAAGCAGAAGATGAGTATATCGAACCCATAATGGATGCCTTGCGCAAACACGACATAAGCAATGAAATGTTCGGTAACTACTTAATTGCGAGAGCCGCACCTAGTAGAAACATACACTTGAAAAAGTTGTATGAGGCTATGAGTAAAGAAGCCAAAGACGAGAATAAGAAAAAGGAAATTGAAAAGTTTCTAAAAGAGTACAAAGGCAGGCTTAGTGGTATTGATACAGACACTGCAATCCAAGTAGTTAAAAAGATAGAACAAGATTCAGATTTTAGAAACTTCTTAAACGACGAAAGCAGTCCTCTACAAAAGTACTACCAGATGAATTCTGAAGGTTTGCTCATGAGAGGATCAATGGGTCTGATACAGAACGATCCTAGTAAAGGAGGGATTGACGAAGTGGCGGCAATGATGAAAGCCAGTTCTCATTTTAATTGGAAGAAAAACGGTTCTGAGTTTTCATTTAAAGTAGACGGTAAAGACAGCAACTATTCGTACTCACCTATGCAAGGTTTTGAGGGGGAGACTGAGAAAGTGTTTGATCACGACCGAGCCTTTGAAGTTGTTGGTAAGTCGAGTAATAGTGGAGGCAAGGGTTGGGACCAACCTAGGCAAACATTGCTATTTAAAGGAGCCTTTGGCCGCCCTGAGGGGATGCCAGGCCCGGACCCCAAACAAGTATTTGCAACTGCCCAAAATCAATTCTTTGAAGGAGCTATAAGGGCTCATAAAAACGAAGTGTCTCAGGCCTTTGGCTTAGCCTTCGAAGTTTTAAGAGCTATGGCCTACTTTAATGAGCCTAAGAAAGCGGGGTCGGTACCTTTGTTTGACCTAGGCCAAAAAGAGTTCAAGCAAGTTAAAGAGGCTCTCAAAGCAGACCCAGCCGCCAGTGCTAGAGCTCGAGAGTTGTTTGAAGGAGATAACCGAGTTTTCAATAAAGAGTACAACCAATCAAAAATTATGAAGGGGCGCACTATTGAAACTAAAGAATCTGGAGTCGAAGGATTTAAAGTATTTAGACGAGAGATTAGTAGAGACTTTGCGAACGACCCTTACATATTTGTATACCGTAAGAACGGAGAGCCTGTATATGTGGAGTTCGCACGGACCGAAGCAGGAGCTAGAGCAGCATCTTCTATTAAGAACTTAAGATATGAAGCCCTGCCTAAACTACTTCAAGGTGCTGCGGGTGTTACTAGATTTATGGCTAGTATGTTTACATCCAGAAATCCTTCTTTCATAATTCCCAACTTTGTAAGGGACTACCTTACCGCCGCAATTCACTTAACTGAGGATGGTAAGCGTGTGTTTGCCAAACAAGCTTTAAACCCAAAGCGTATAGCTGCTTTAGCAAAAGGTGTTTGGCAGATTGAGACTAAAAGAAGCAAGGGAGAGGTCACTACCTTAAAAGCTCCGATGAAAGGAAAGTCCGCTGAGGAGTATGTGAAAACTTTAATTGCTAATGGAGAGTGGGCTAGTGTGTATCAATACGCTAAACAAGCGGGTGCTAAGGTTGGGTATTTTCGACTAGACACCATCCCAGATATAATCGACCGATTAGAACAGGGAAAAAGCAAAAACACCGAAACACCAGGCCTTAAACAATGGAAAAGTATGGTATCCATTGTAGATAACGCCAATACGATGTTGGAAAACTCAATACGTATGTCAGCTTTTGTAGCTGCGGTTGAGAGCGGAAGTTCAGTTCAGGAAGCTGCTAAAGTTTCAAGAAATGTAACAGTGGACTTTAATCAAAAAGGAACAATGACTCAGACGTTAGGTTCGATGTTTGTATTCTTTGGAGCTTCTATGAACTCGTTACATCGTATGTTCAAAACATTCGCAAAAAGAACACCTGCGGAGCAAAGATTACTAGCTGGTTCAATCGTAACAGCTTCCTTTGTAATGGCGCTTTTTAACAGAGCTTTCGACGATGATGAAGACGAAGAAAAACCCGACTACGACAGAATATCAGATTACAAAAGGCATACTAATTTCATAGTAACCGACCCACGAGAAGGAGAGACAGGCTACTATCATTTCCCCTTACCTTTAGGTTACAATGTGTTTTGGTCTATTGGCCAGTATGCAGCTGATATGTTTGCCAGATATGCAGGTGACGAACCTCGTGGAGGTACAGATCCAATGAACGGTGCTTTCAATGTGTTGAATTCATTTATGAATACGGCCAACCCAATGGGAGGTGCTAGCTTAAGTACCGCGTATATCCCCAGTGCTTTTCAACCAGTTGCTGAGTTAAGTTCAAATAAAAACTTCATGGGTCTACCTATACGAAAAGAGGACCAAGATTGGGGCAAGGAGTCTCCTGCTTTTAAGTCTGATCCTAAACGTACTCAAAAACATTGGACTGACTTGTCTGAGACGATTAACAGTTTTACCGGAGGTGACGATAATATAAGGGGTTCTCTCCGAGGTATGTTTGGCGACGATCCTGCGGACAACTTAACTGATGTTGATTGGAACTTTTCAGGAAGTCAGCTTGAACACTTATTTACGGGTTGGCTTGGCGGACCTGGTCAACTCATAAATAGTATCTTCGGCGGTACTTACGGTATGAACACCGAAAACTACGACGATCCAACGGGAGAAGCTTGGAAGAATCAAATACCTATTTTGAATCGATTCTACAGAGCTTCTACTTCAGATGGTGCGATGAAAAATAGTTTCTACAAGTATAGACTTATGGTTAAAAACGCAGAGTCTGCCGTTAAGCAAGTGTCTGCGATAGATCCAAAAGAAGGAAAGGTGCAGAAAGAAAGATTTAAAGATATATTAGCCCTATCCGGATTAGTAAAAAGAGCTGATACCGTTAAGTCTCGTAACCGAAAAATCAAAACACAGATTATAAATTCTAAAATACAACCTACCACTAAGTTGCAACGCATTGCGAAACTAGATAGGATCGAGCATAGTGCCTATGTTGATGTTATTAAAAAAGGACAATCTGTAGGTATATACTAGATGAAAGAAAGTAATTTAAAACTGACCAAAGAGTCAGAAGAAAAGTTAGTAGAGTACGCGTTAGAACGATACCGACAGTTAAAGGAAGACAACAGGGAGCGTATAGAGGGCGATAAGACTTCGTGGTCAACGTACCATAACGATAGGTCTGACAGGGTGGGGTACGACAGTATATTCTCAAACTCTAATCTTTCAGTACCTATGACCTCTCTTATCGTGGATCACTTCATGGCAAGAGCGGAAGATGAGATTACAGGAACCAGCCCTTATTTTAAATTTGAAGCTCAATCAGCAGGAGATGAGGAAACTGCTGAAAGTTTCGACAAGTATTTTAATTGGAAGATTGAAGACCAGGGGAAAACTCGCGAACGTCTAGAAGAGTCCTATTTACATTTGTTTATACAACGTGCGCTTATTTTAAAGTCTACGTATAAGGAAGACATATCAACGTGGTACGATTATGAGCGCACAGCTCTATTTAATAGAGAGCTTGGTGAGTTTGAAGAAATTCCAGGCGAGGGACCAATCATTGAAGGAGAATCTCAATTTATACCTGAGATGAACCCACTATCGGGTGAGACTGAGCTAAGGTTAGCTAACGACCCAAGTTTTCAAATGATCCCTGGGGTTCACGAATTTAGACCTTTGCCCCAAGGGGTTCCGACCCAACAGGTCAGGTACAAAGGTCCTAGGTCGGAGGTCATAGACTCTGACCGTTTTCTATGTCCGTCGACTGCAGAATCTGTGGACGAGGCAGATATACTTATAGAGGTATACGACAAAGACCTTAACTGGGTTCGAGAAATGTTCTTAGAACGGGAGTGGTGTAGTTTTGCCGACTATATCAAAATGATTAAAAAGGACGGGAATCCAAGATCAGACATTGAAGAAAACAAGGATCGTAAAGAGAATCTAGACTTTGATTCAGATAAGAATCCAATGATTCCTTTAGTAGAGTGTTGGATTAAAAGAGATGTTTTAGGAACGGGCGATGCTCAAGAGTTTTGTGTTTTCATAGATACAGAAACGGAAAAACCAATCTTTTATGAATATGTTGCGAAACTAACTCCTGATAACAAAGTTCCTTATACCGCAGTATCTATCGGGAAAGAGCGTAATAAATGGTGTGGGTACAGTCTTCCTGAGCGCATCAGATCTTTCCAAGAGTATGTAGATAAACAGTTCAATTCTCAAAGTTATAGAAATGAACTTGCTGCTAATCCAATTATAGGTGTTAACCCTCAGGCCGTAGAGGATGAGCCCGAGGATGTTGAACTCCATGCCGGAAAGATTTTCGAACTTAAGGACCAATATAGCATCGATGATTTTATTAATTTTTCAGCAGTTCCTAATGTTGATATTAAGACCCAAGAGCTTATAGATTTTGTATTTGGAATTGTCCAGTTATGGCTGGGAGTTTCTAATATGGCGCAGGGTGATTACCAGGCATTAGCTCCCGCGAATACCGCAACCGGAGTGGAAGCTACCCTTCGCGAAGCATCTAAAATTGGTCGTCGTTGGATGCGTCGAATTGTTCGAGGCTTCGAGGAGCATTTAACCAAGCTTGTACAGGTCACAATGGCTACCATTGATGAGGAAGAAGTATTTGAATATATGGAAGGAGACGTTCGTGCTTTTGGCGTGATGTCCCCCGAAGC
>ERZ807291.4839-NODE-4839-length-17482-cov-27.540827_pt1 | contig 17482 bp, 18 predicted proteins | sample MGYA00521257_ERZ807291 | MGnify/ENA primary metagenome ERZ807291 (study PRJEB31413, sample SAMN03169783) | marine metagenome | biome: Marine; feature: Water; material: Subsurface seawater | place: North Sea | collected 2011-04-28 | depth 1 m m ... | reverse complement strand
AAAACAGTGGTTTCCTAAACCGTAGATCGAGGTTCGATTCCTCGTGGGGACGCCAGTTTCTTGACCCTTCTTTCTTATTACGAAAATATGCAAATTTCCAAGTTTGCATTCGGGGACTTGTTGGTATGATTGCAGTTTCACTTGATGGTGGGATGCAAAACTGGATAAATATAATTGTGGCGGTACTTCCGCCTTTCATCCTCCTTTTTATTGGTTGCATGGCCAGGAGGATGGATTGGTTGGGAAGGGAGGCAGATCGTACATTGTCCCGTTTTATCGTCTGCGTACTTTATCCATGCTTTATTGTTTACCATGTGTTGGGCACGGAGTCTCCAGTTGAGGCAAAAGGGGCATGGGTGTCTGCAATATTTGGATTTTTGGCAATATCGATTGGTTTTTTAGTTGCCCGGATCGTTGCCTGGGTATGCAAAATTAAGGAGGTTGAAAAGCCCGCGTTTTGTTTCTGCTCGGGTATATTTAACTACGGATTTTTTGCCATTCCTGTGGCCACTTTATTTTTTGGAAATGAATTAGTGGTAAAAATCATTCTTTTTAACCTTGGAGTGGAAGTGGCAATCTGGACGGTTGGTATACTTATCTTGACCTCTTCCAAGTTCGAAATTCGAAAAGTTTTCAATCCACCCGCGTTATCTGTGTTGATCGCCTTACTCTTGCAGGCTTTGGGTGGAAAAGACATCCTGCCCAGGTTTGGGTGGGATGTATTAACCATGATTGGGAATTGCTCAATCCCTATGGCACTAATGATTATTGGTGCAAGCTTTTACGATTTGTTAAAGGGGTACCGGCCCTCATCCGCTTACCGTGTGGAAATTGGAGCTATCATGACCCGGGCCTTAATCGTACCGGCTCTTTTCGTACTTTATGCAAATTATGGATGGATCCCCACCTACACTCCCTGGATACCCGAGGTCTTAATCATTCAGGCAGCTATGCCAGCCGGAGTTTTTGCACTCGTGGTGGTAAAAAATTACGGGGAAAATACTGAAACGGGTCTTAGGGCAATTATGGCAACCATGGTGGTAAGCATCCTTGCCTTACCCACCTGGATTTGGATTGGATTGAACCTGCGGGCAGGCAACTAGAGTCAAGCCAGATTTAAGAAGAAAATTTACGAAGAAGGAGTGTCCTCGTACCTTGCCTTGGCATCCAGGGTCTCAAAAATATTGGATACTTTTTTGCGTAGTTTATTGTATTCTTCCGCGTATATCAAAGATACCAAATAGTGCTTGAATTCCTTTCGGTCCCGGATGATCTTGAGGTCTAACTCTTCCATCTCCTGGGCAAATTTGACGTGCATTTTATCGATTTCCCCGTCGAATTTTTTAAATTCTTTGTCAATATGCTGTTTAGCCCGGGAAATCGCACCGATCAATTGCTGGCTGCCCCGGCAGTCCTTACTGGTAAATTCATGAAATGAAATAATTCCAGATGCCAGGGCGGCGGCAAAGGCGGTAACCTCAAGCTCATTTTTGTTACTTTCTTTAGTAGCCCAGCCTTCGATAGCCTTAACTAAACGGCTGATGCAGGCACGAGCTTCTTCGGAATCTGAAATTTGAACATCTTCGTCGTCAGACATAACAGTTTAAGTAAAGATAACAGAAAAAGGGGAAAAAAGAAAGAAAAGGGGGTTATATTAATTTAGTGCAGAAAAATTATAGTTTGTGCAAGCTTTTGATGTAAAAATCTAAATCTTTTCGGACCGAACCACTAAGAATGAGCAATCCAAGTATATTGGGGAATGCCATACCGAGAATCATAAGGTCTGAAAAATCCAGAATATTGGTAGCCGTGATAACCGATCCAAGAAAGGTGAAGAGGAGGAAAAGAAATTTGTAGCTCAAGGAAGAACCATCTCCAAACAGGTATACCCAGCACCTTTCCCCATAGTACGACCATGAAATCATGGTTGAAAATGCAAAGAGAAAGACTGCAACCGCCAGGATATTGGGAAACCATGGAATCACTCCACCCATTGCCGCAGAGGTAAGGGCACCTCCCTGATTCTTTGAAATTAACTCTGCATTTACCGGGTCCAGGTATGCACCGGTGATAATAATGACCAGGGCAGTCATGGTGCATACTACAATCGTATCAATAAATGGCTCAAGTAATGCGACCACTCCTTCTTCAACTGGATTTTTCACTTTGGCTGCGGAGTGGGCAATCGCAGCTGAGCCAATCCCTGCCTCATTGGAAAAAACCGCCCGTTTTACGCCAATGATCAATACTCCGAGAAATCCCCCAAAGGCTGCGTCTGGGGAGAATGCCTGGTTAATGATTAACCCAAACGCATCGGGGATCTCACCGAAATGGGTTCCCAGAATAAAAAGGCATGCCAGTAAGTACAGACCACACATTAGGGGTACCACAAAGGATGCCACCCGGGCAATACTCTTGATCCCCCCAAGAATAACCAAGCCTACTAGCACTGCCATGAGCAGTCCATATGCCCAAGGATACTCGGCGAGGAAGGGAAGGACGGTCTTGATCATATCGAGCGATTGAACCACCTGAAAAGAATTCCCTCCCCCTAACGAGCCCCCAATGCATAACAGGCAAAATAAGCCGGCAAGAAAGCCACCAAGTCCTGCAAGTTTTTTCTCCTTGAGCCCCTGAGAAAGGTAATGCATCGCCCCCCCCATTATTCTACCATCCTTGCGGATTTTCCGGTATTTCTGACCAAGCACACATTCAGTAAATTTCGAAGACATACCCAGGAAACCCACCAGCATCATCCAAAAGGTCGCTCCGGGTCCGCCGGTACCAATGGCAATCGCAACCCCGGCAATATTCCCCAGCCCAACCGTGGCGGACAGGGCGGTGGTAAGTGCCTGGAAGTGGGAGACTTCCCCCACCTGTTCCGGATCATCATATTTCCCGCGGACCAGATCGATTGCGTGCTTGAACAAGCGAATATTTACAAAGCGCATACGCAGGGTAAAAAAGAGGGCTCCTCCCAATAACCAGGCGACCACCAAGGGCATTTCAATTCCAGGAATTGGCCAAAAGAGAATAGCAGCCAGGGGGGACACGATGTATTCCCCAAAGAATAAATCCATTTCTTTTTCCCAGTTGTTTCCTCCCACCTGATTTGATCCATGGGAAAAAAGGGGGATGAGATAAAGGGTGCTAAGTAAACAAAACTTCACTTTCATAGGTTTGATTAGATATCTAGATTGAGAATTCACTTCCCCTAGGGCAAGGGTTAAGCTAGCAAATGTATAGTTGTGGCAAAGACAATCATCATATACATGGCACGGGAGTGGACGACCTGGTTTTTAGGCTGCCTGGTTTTTTTGGTCGGTACGATATTTCTTTTTTCCATCGTGGAGGATTTCGGTCAGGTATTTCCTCGGGGTCTTGAATACTGGGGAGAAGATTTTTTTTACTGGCTGCTCACATACCTGCCATGGTTGCTCCCGATTTGCTGCCTGGGGGCAAGCTTGTTCTCCCTTTCTTTTGCCAGAAAAAGAGGGGAGTGGACTGCTATGCTGGCAAATGGGATCTCTCCTATGCAGTCATTCATCCTCATCTCGGTGATTGGAGTCTGTGTGGGACTAACCAGCGATTGGTTGATGAAGCATTCGGGCAACCGTTCCATGGATATCAACGATATAAGGGCAAGAAGTTTAAAGATGCAAATTGGACAGGATCGCTTGTGGTATTTTAAATCTTTTGATCCATCCACTTTTACAGGGAACGACCTGCAACTTTTTTCCTACGGGAGTCAGGGGGAAGATGTCCTAAGGATTCGTGCCAACCGGGCAGGGTGGGATGCCCAGGATGGATGGACATTTTATGACGGCAGGTTTCTGGGCTTCCATTCATCTCTCGGATTGCCAATCATTGATAACAACAAATCCGCTCTCAAATGGGAGAAAGATTTTATTTCTGGCAATGAAGGAGATCTTTACCAAACCAAAAGTCCTGGCCTAAACCGCACATTTGATAGACTTACAGACATCGGTTTCAAGGATGATCCCAGCCCCTACCTTTGGCTTCAAAAGAGGCCCAAGGATATGAGCGCATTGGAGATCAACCGGTTGCTGGATCGTTTCCCCAATCCGCAAAATCGAGAAATGATTCCCTACCGTCTGCGTAAGGCACAACTTTGGTGGAATGGGCCTGCCTGCCTGGTTGCCCTATTAATCGGGCTGGGGCTGGGGAGTAGCAGGGGCTCATCCACCCCCGCAAAACTGGCGGGAGTATCTTTGCTTGGTGCACTTGGTTTCTACCTTGCACGTACCCTGTCTGATTCTCTGGGAGAACAGCAAATCCTTTCCCCCATGCTTTCTGCAAGCTTGCCTTACTGCCTGGTTATTTTGGGTGCGGTGCTCTTTTTTAAAATGCAAAAGTAAGGTATCCCAAGCTTACGCATCCACTTCGCGCAGCTGTATGCTCTCCACCACTTTCCCGTCTGCCAACACATTGGTAACCATCACAATCTGGTCTCCCGCTTCGACATATTTTTCCCGCTTTAACCGTTTGATTGCTTCCTGAATGGTTTGTTCTGGGTCATCAGAAAAATCCATTAAAAAGGGCTCGATCCCCCAGACTAAGCGAAGGCGCCGGTGAAGTCCGGAAATGTCGGTAAAGGCAAACAGGGGAGCTCCGTTGGGGCGCAGGGCACCCAGCTTGGCCGCCAGATCCCCGCTGCGGGTAAAAACCAGCACGGCGGTATTTCCCATACGCAAAGCGAGCAGGGCGGCAGAGCGAAGCATTTTTGCCTTCGGTCGAAATAGCCTGATATTTTCGGAAAGTACAGGGGGTAATTCTTGCTCAATCCGGGAAGATATCCGCTTGAGCATACGCACACACTCGATGGGGTAGGAACCAGTGGTGGTTTCCCCGCTAAGCATCACGCAGTCTGCCTCCTCATTTACCGCATTGGCCACATCACTGACCTCCGCACGGGTGGGCACGGGCGAATCAATCATCGACTCCAGCAGATGGGTCGCCACAATCACGGGCTTGCCCATGGACAGGCAGATGCCCACCGTCTTTCTTTGGATGATGGGCAGTTCCTCAAAGGGACACTCAATTCCCAGGTCTCCACGGGCAATCATCAACCCATCCGCAGCGGTGACAATTTCCTCTAAATTGCTTACTCCCTGCTGATCCTCAATCTTGGCAATCACATGGGCGTTGCTGTGGTTATCCTTTAAAAAACTCTTAAATAAATCAATGGCATCGGCATCCCGGGTAAAGGAAAGAGCGAAAAAATCGTGGTCACACTCGATCCCTACCAGGGTATCAAGCCTGTCTTTCTCAGTAATGGAGGGTAATCCAGTCTCTATACCGGGGAGGTTTACATGGCGTCTGCTTTTCAGTTCGGCATCTTGCAGCACCCGGCAGCGTACCCTCTGGGCGGATGGTTCGACCACGAGCAAGGGGATCAATCCATTATCCAGCAACACATTATTACCGGTGGTCAGATGCTCGTGCAACTTGTCGTAGTTTACCTCGATTTGCCAGACATTTTCAGACCGTGCCGGTACGGGCTGTGCGGCAAAAACCAGATCGATCAGGTCTCCACGGGCCAAATGTACGGGGTTTGGCAAATATCCAGTGCGAATCTCCGGACCTTTCACGTCCATTAAAATTGCAGGTTCACGGTTTAAGTCCCTTCCGATCTTGCGTATTCTTTGGGAAATATCCCTGATCCACTCATGGGTGGCATGCGCCATATTGAGCCGCATCACATCGACCCCTTCCTCTATGAGGGCTTTGAGCATTTGGTCCGACTCGGTAGCCGGGCCGATGGTGGCAATGATCTTGGTCTGTCTTTCGGGTACTTTCACACACCAACGGGCTGGGCAGTAGCCGGATCAATCACATAGGTGGAGAATTTTTTTCCCTGCCCGGGCAGCTGGCTGAACCGTTCACGCACGAGGTTCACATCGTTGCAGTCCTGGCTAAGGTGCATCAGGAAAATTTCCCGCCAACAGGTATTTTCCATAGATTCCAAGAGTTCGTAAGTCGACTGGTTGGATAGATGCCCGTGCCTGCCAAGGATTCTTTGTTTTAAGCTCCACGGTCTTTTTTCGTCACGGTTGAGCATGTCCGGGCAATGATTTGCCTCGATTACCAGGATGCTTGCCTGCCTGATTCTCTCCTTTACCAGGGTAGGGACAAAGCCAAGATCGGTAACCCAGGCAAGGCTGGAAGGTGGGTCAAACAAATCGCCCTTTCCCCACTCAAAATAAAACCCGACCGGGTCGTATGCGTCGTGGGGCACGCTGAATGGATGAACTTTGAACTCTTTAAATTGGAAGGGTTGCCCGGTTTCAAAACATTTCCAGTTTGGGCGTCTGGGAAGTTTTGGCTGTACCGCATCGATGGTGTCGCGGTTGGCAAATATGGGAAGGTTCATGTAGCGGGACAAACCGCGGATGCCCGCACTGTGGTCGTGGTGTTCATGGGTTAAAAAAACCGCGTCCAATTCTTCAATTTCCAGCCCTTCCTCGGATAGTAAAAACTTTAGTTTTTTTCCGGACAATCCAGCATCGATCAAAATGTTTGAGTGTCCGGTTCTTAAGAGTGCCACATTTCCCGAACTGCTTGATCCCAGTATTTTAAATTTAGTTTCCACCTGTGTTAAACTCTAGTAATCAGTCGAATGTGCAATCAATCACAAAGTGTTCACATATTGCCCTGTTTCCATCAAATGACTGAGTATTTTGACTGGGTGGACCGGCACGACCAGGTCATTGGGATCACTTCGCGGGAAGATGCCCACCGGCTCAATCTTTATCACCGGGCAGTACATTTGTATGCCCGTGGAGAAAAGGGCGGTTTGATTTTGCAAAAACGCAGCCTGTCCAAAGATGTGGAGCCCGGTCGGTGGACGGTCAGTTGCTCCGGACATGTGGACAGGGGTGAAACTTTTTTGGATGCTGCCATACGCGAACTCCGGGAGGAGTTGGGGGTATCGGTCGGACGGTCCGACCTGGTTGCCCTTTTGCACTCCGACCCCTCGCCAGCGAATGGGTATGAATTTGTCCGCTCCTATGAAGTGCTTACCCCAGTCCGTCCCGTCTACAATCCGGACGAAATATCGGAGCTTTGCGAGATCACCCTGACCGGGCTGGATGATTGGATGAAAAGGGAGCCTGCCAGCTTTGCCACTTCTTTCCGGGCGCTTTTTCCGCTAGCCCGCAAGAGGTTCTCGGCAATTAGATGAGCGACATCTGACTGCTGTCACTACCAGCACCCGGCACCACTCCGCTTGCTTCCCACCCCTTGGGAGTGAGCACTCTTCCCTGCTGGGTGCGCTTTAAATATCCCTCCTGGATAAGGAAAGGTTCATGGACCTCCTCCAGGGTATGTTCCTCCTCGTTTACCGCCACGGCCACCGTTCCAAGCCCAACCGGACCGCCTTTGTAGTTTTCTGCCATGGTGGACAGGATGCGCTTGTCCATCTCATCGAGCCCGCGGTCATCAATTTCCAGAAGCTCCAACGCATTGGAGGCAGTTTCTTTGGTTATATTTCCGTCTGATCGTTGTTCGGCATAGTCCCTGGCAAAGTGGATCAGGTTATTGGCAATTCGCGGAGTCCCGCGTGCACGGGCGGCAATTTCCTCGGCTCCCGCCTGGTCAATCGGGCAGTCCAACAGCTTGCAACTACGAAGGACAATCTTGGTGAGGTCTTTGCGGTCGTAGTAATCCAGCCTGGTTTGCAGGGTAAAACGGCTCCTCATGGGGGCAGAGAGCAAGCCCACCCGGGTGGTTGCCCCGATCAGGGTAAACCTGGGAATTTCCAGCCTCACACTTCGGGCATTGGGCCCTTGGTCGATCATGATATCGATACGGAAGTCCTCCATGGCAGAGTATAAATATTCCTCCACCGTTTTGGAAATCCGGTGGATTTCATCGATAAATAAAATATCCCCGCCCTGCAGGTTGGTGAGCAAGCCCGCCAGATCGCCCGGTTTATCAATCACCGGACCGGAGGTGATCCGCACCTCCCTTTGCAGTTCATGCCCGATTATGTGTGCCAGGGTGGTTTTCCCCAAGCCTGGAGGGCCGCACAGCAGCACATGCTTCAATGCTTCCTCCCGTTTGGATGCGGCACCCACCATCACCTGCAAGCGTTCAATGGTTTTTGGCTGTCCGGTAAAATCCTCGAATGTGGGCGGACGCAAGGCTGCATCCACCTCGTTTTTGGGAGCTAACGAATCTTCAAAAAAACTGCGACCGGGTGGGGGAGTATCTTCTGTCATAATTGTAGATCATTAATCTGTGGGACTACGGAAAGTTGGGGGCAGTGCGGTTTCTGGCAACCGTTCAACTTCTGCTCCCAGGTTTCTGAGCTTATTGTCAAATGATTCATATCCTCTGTCCAGATGGTATATCCGATGCACCCAAGTTTCTCCCTCTGCCGCCAGTCCGGCAAGGATTAATGCAGCACTTGCCCGAAGGTCGGAGGCCATGACCGGGGCACCATTTAAGGGTTTTCCACCCCTCACGATGGCATTGGCCCCTTCCAGGGACACTTCTGCCCCCATCCGCAGGAGCTCGGGGATGTGCATGAAACGGCTGGGGTATACCCGCTCGGTAAGGATGCTCAAGCCGGGCACGGTGCAGGCAAGGGCACAAGCCTGTGCCTGTAGATCGGTGGGGAATCCGGGGTAGGGCAGGGTCACCACCTCAAAGGGGGAGAGCCCATCTGCCCGGGTATGAACATCCATGCTGTCCTCCTCATTACTGCTTAGGATAACTCCGGATTCATGCATGACCTTTGCAAAGGCACCCAGGTGGCCGGGGGTGATCCCCTTGACCCTTATTTTTCCACGGGTGATCGCAGCAGACATGATGTAGGTGGCAGCCTCGATCCGGTCGGGAATGACCCGGTGTGTACAACCGTTTAACTTTTCGACCCCTTCAATTTTTAACAGGTGAGAACCGGCTCCATCTATCCTTGCCCCCATTTTTATGAGCATAGTGCAAAGATCCACAATTTCGGGCTCACATGCCGCCCCGTCCAGGGTGGTCACGCCTGGGGTCAGCACAGCTGCCATTACCGCATTGGCCGTCCCGGTAACCGTGCTCCCATGCCTGCCACCAATAAAAATATCAACTGCCTGTAATCCCGATCCATCCACTTCCACGATTCCCTGGTTTAGGGAAATCTCCGCTCCCATCTGCCGGAGTGCGAGCAGGTGCAAATCAATCGGCCGATGGCCAATCACACAGCCGCCCGGCATGGGGACTTTTGCCTTTTTTATCCGTGCAACCAGGGGGCCGAGCAGGCAGATGGATGCGCGCATCTTTCGTACCAGTTCATAGGGTGCATTGGGTTGGACATTGGCGGGATAAATTTTCCAGGTATTGGGACCAAGTTTCGATACTTCCGCACCCAAATGGGTGAGGATTTCTCCCATAAACCTGATATCACTTAGGTCAGGAACATTTTCCAGGATGGTTTCCTCCGCACTAAGCAATGCCGCCGCAAACTGGGGAAGGGCTGCATTCTTGGATCCGCTTATCTGAACATCGCCAGATATTTGGTTCCCCCCTTTAATTCTTAGTATTTCCATGCCAAAGAGGGCAGCTGGGCGTTGGGTTGGTCTACCGTTTTTCCCAAAAAATGTATTTCCGAGCCTGCACTATCCAAAAAGTTTTCCCAGAAATCCTTTTATCCCCCCGGCTTTCTGCGGGGCTTTTGCAGGGCTCTTGCCCGAATGTTTGGGTGCCTGTTTTCTTGAATGGTTTGAGTTTTCAGAATTGGATTTGCCGGGATTGTGCCTCCTTTTCCCGTGCCTCTTGTTTGGATGGTCGGAGGAACTTTTTGACCTGTCCTCTCTGGCGGGCTGGTTTTCCCGGTTTGAGGGGGTGTTCCTCTCCTCATTTCTTGGTTGTGATCGACGGTTGCCTGGCTTTCCCCGGTCATTTCTTCGATCATTTCCCCGGTCATTCCTGCGACCATGGCCGCGGTCATTATCGCGATCATTTCTTCGACCATGCGGGCTTTCTGAGCTCCTTGGCTTATTCGCAGCATTTGGATCGGGTTTAAAGTTGCTCAGATCATCGGTAAGAACGGATACACTGGAAGGGTCAATTTCCCCCACTGGGGCCGCAGTTGGTGCTCGTGAACCATCATTTTCCAATGGTTTTTCATTGGGCCTGTGCCAACGGGAACGGATTTTGGATTTCATAGAATTAATAATATTGTGTCTGTTGTTTTTTGGACCGAGTATAAAAGGTATCGGTTTAATAAAGGCGTGTAATAATTTTGCTCTCGCAAGTGAGTGGGGTACGCCTTGGCAGAGCAGGTAAAATTTCTACTACCTGACTGAGCTTTCTACAAGGTAAAATAATTTCAAAAACTTTTCGAAACCACTTGCAACGGACTCAAGTAAAGTACTTAAAGTTCGAGGATGGATAAATTGGAAAATATTTTCGAACTGCAGGATGTTCTCAACCGAAGGATTGGGGTCAACATGGATGAAATGAATGACGAGGACCGTGCCAAGTGGATCCTAAACTATGTGCGGGCGATGCAGCAGGAACTTGCTGAACTTACGGATTCTGTTCCCTGGAAATGGTGGGCAAAATACCAGGAATTTGACAAACAGAACGCGAAGGTCGAAATTGTCGACCTCTTCCACTTTCTTATCTCCCTTGCCCAGGTAATGGGCATGTCAGCGGACGATGTGCACGAGGCATACTTAAAGAAAAACAAGGTGAATCATAACCGTCAGGAAAGTGGCTACGCCCAGAAGGACGAGGATGATTCAAGGCATATCTAAACAGGTAAATAGAAAATCCTGAAAAGATCTATCCTCACCGGTAATCAGGGTGAGGGAGGGAAGGGGGGCGGAACAGAAAATTACAGGGTTGCCAGGATGGATGCACAGCGGGATTTCTTGCGTGCTACCTTGTTGGCGTGGACTAAATTGCCCTTGTGTGCTTTGTCCAGGGCGGAAATGAGCAACTTGGCCGCATCGGTTGCAGCTGGTTTGTCTTTCGATTCCACGGAAGCAAGGAATGCTTTGTCCAAAGTCTTGAGCTTGCTCGAGATCGAACGGTTGCGCAGGTAGTTCGTCCTGTTTTTGCGAATGTTCTTTAATGCTGACTGAGTATTGGCCATAGCGATCCAATAAAATTTATTTTTGGGGGTTCGTCAATTTGAATCGATTTGTTTTAAAAGGGATTCCGAGAAGCTGTAAGCCGGATTCTGTAACCATTTTAAAAATAAATTTCAAAACGGCCGTCATTCATTTATCTATCTGACCCGTGGGCCAAATCCCCGCCGAAACGGGGTGCGACGTACCCGAAACCATAGACGGGCAGCCCGGTTTCCTATTTCGTCTTGCATCGGATTGGGTTTACCATGCCCGCTCAATTGCTCGACCGGCGGTGGGCTCTTACCCCACCTTTTCACCCTTGCCTCAAGAAAGAGGTGGTTTGTTTTCTGTGGCACTGGCCGTGAACTTGCCTTCACGCAAGCCCCCCCCGCTTTCACAGGGAATCCTGCCCTTTGATGTCCGGACTTTCCTCTCACAAACATAAATGCTTGCAAGCGAATGACCGCTTCTCGGAAATTTGTAAATCATTTGCCCAATAAATTGCGGGCAGTGGATTGCGGGAAATTTGGCGTTGTTCCACAACCATTATCTTTCGACATAAACGATTCTGCCGCATTGATCGCACTGGGTGATCTTTTTTTCCACCAGTACGGAAGACACCACATCATTGGAAACTCGCAAGTGGCAACCGGAACATTTCTGATCCATTATTGGTGCCATGTAGGGTGGGCGGGAAACAATTTTGCTCACCCGGTCGTAAGTGCTCATAAATATGGGCTCAATCTCTTTTCGGGTCTCTTCAATTTCACTTTTTAATTCTTCCACCTCGGTTTTTCTTTCTTCACCCAGGCTGGCCCGCTTATCCCGCTGGGCTTGCATTTCCTCGACCCTTTCGGTGATTTTCCCCTGGGCCAGTTCCGCCGTTTCCCTGGCCCCGTCTATCTTTAACAATACTTCAATTTGTTGGTTTTCCAATCCATCGATTTTGCTTTGCAAATTGGCAATTTCATTTTCCAGAGCCTGGTATTCCTCATTCTTTTTTACTTCCAGTTGTTTGTTTCTCTGCCTGTTTATGGAATCGTTGTGGGAAAGAATTTCCTTTTCCAGGGTATTGTTGAGGGTTTCCAGGTCCTTCCATTCAGCCATGGCAAGCTCAACGGATTCCCTTTCGATTTCAATTTTTTTATCCATCCGGGCGAGGTCTTTGGGCAATTCCTCAAGTTCCTCGATCAATTTTTGGTAGCGCCTGTCCCGGCTGTGTAGAAGTAAGAGTTTTTGAAATTCTGGGTCTTGGAAAAGCATTATAGTCTGTGGGGGCTGTAAGGTTAGAGGACGGTACAGATTATTTAAATGTCTGGCATTTGCGCAAAATACAAGAAATTAGGTGCCGTGCTTTACTTTGGTGCCAGGTCATGACAAGATGGAGCCCATCTCATATGACAAAAGAAGAACCATCTGCAAGCACGGTTGATCAGGCTGTCCTGATGTTTACCCTGGGGGAGGAAGAAAAAGCCCAGTCTTTACTTGTGGAATATTTAAATTCCAACGATCAGGACCTTGATGCCTGGCGTGCCCTCTCCGAAATCCGCCTGACTGCCCAAGACTTTCCCGGTGCCGAGGAGGCATGCCGCCGGGCACTTGCCATCGATGCAGATGACCTCACCTCCACCGTTAGTCTTGCCAGAATCCTCGTCGCTCAGGGAGACAAGGACGGTGCGGAAGAGGCCTCCGCCAAGGCACGAATCCTTGGATGGAAGGATGAACTTGCTCAGGATGAGGACAGCGCATAATCTCCCAATAGATTTTTAACAATGTCTGCGAAAAACAAACAGAGCCTGGATTTTGAAAAGCCTCTCCTTGAACTGGAGAAACAACTCGATGATCTCGTCCAATCCTCGTCCAATTCCGATCTGGACTTTACCGATGAGATCAGGGCCATTGAGAAGAAGATCGATCTGACCAAGCGCCAGGTCTATTCCGACCTTAGCCCCTGGCAAAAAGTCCAACTTTCCCGCCATCCCAACCGTCCGTACTCCCCCGATCTGATAGAGAGAATATTTTCCGACTTTGAGGAATTGCACGGAGACCGTTTATTTCGCGACGACAATGCCCTCATTGGCGGCCCGGCTTGCATTGATGGCCAACCGGTCATGATTATTGCCCAGCAAAAAGGCAGAAATACCGAGGAGAATTTAAAACGAAATTTTGGCTGCCCCAACCCCGAGGGCTACCGCAAGGCCCTGCGCCTGATGAAAATGGCCAACCGTTTCAACCTGCCCATCATCTCGCTTATCGATACCCCGGGTGCATACCCAGGTATCGGTGCGGAAGAGCGCCATGTGGCAGAGGCGATTGCGGTGAACCTTCGGGAAATGGCCGACTTTGATGTTCCCATCATTGCCCTGGTCATCGGGGAGGGAGGTTCAGGGGGTGCCCTGGGCGTGGCGGTTGCCGACCGTGTGTTGATTTTGGAAAATGCCTATTACTCCGTCATTTCCCCCGAGGGTTGTGCCGCGATTTTGTGGAAAGACCGGGCCTTTGCCCCCAATGCTGCGGAGGCTCTCAAGCTCGATGCCAATGAACTTTTGAAGCTTGGCATTGTCGATAAAATATTGCCCGAGCCCGCCGGGGGTGCGCATCGCGACTGGGATGCCACTGCGGCCACGGTAAAAGCCGCCCTGCTGGCTGAGTTAAAGGACCTTGCCAAAATCAAGCCCGCAGATATGTCCGAGCACCGCTATCAAAAGTTCCGGAAAATGGGAAAATTTTCCGGGTAAGGAAAATTTTTTAGTACCGGCTGTTTAGGTCCGGTGCGGAGGGTTCAGCAAGTCCAATTCGCTCATTTCGGTCGATCACTTCGATCATGCTGTTTTTCAACCTCTCACGCATACGCATGGAAGATTCCAACTCTCTTTCCATATATGCGATATTTTCTTTCAGGGTGATGATGGCATTGTTCATATCGGTCTCCCGGTCTGTCATTCTTACCATGTCCTGTTCCAGGCGAATATTTTCCTTTTCCAAAAGGTTCATCCGGTTGATCAATACCTGCTCGCGGGCGAGCACTTCCGCATATTCCGATTCCAGGGCCCTGGTCTCGGCGACCAAATCCTGATATTTTGTACTGCCAGAATCTTCCAGTTCCTGGATCTTTTGCTCAAGCTCCCTGATGTTTGCCTCGAGGATTCCGGCTTCCTGACTGAGCAATCTTTCACTGGCCACTGCCCGGTTTAACTGGATTTCAAGATCTCTCGACTTATCCTTAAAGAATCCACGCTCATCGTGCAGGGACCCGCTCTGGGTCATAAGGTCCTGGTTTTCCTGGTCCAAGTCTTTGAGCTTGGTGATGAGGTTTCTCTCGTTTGACTCAATGTTTTCGATCTCCTCCCTCATCAGGTCGACTGCCCTTAACATATCGGAATTTTCCGCTTCCAGGGCAGAGGTCTTGGCCAGGAGCATTTCGTTGGAATCCCGCAACCCTGCCATTTCGTTGGATATGCGCGACTCCTGCATCGCCAGGTTATTAAGTTCTGCACGCAGCACGCTCAATTCCTCCTTCTGGGCCATGTCGGTATCGAGCAGGGAATCATTGCGGGTGGTTATCCGTTCCAGGTTGGTCCGCAGGTCATTGTTGCTCATCTGTACAAGGCGGGCATTTTCTCCCTGCCTTTGGGCTTCCATGGTTAGATCGGTATTGATCTGTTGAAGGGCGGCAACCTGGGCACGCAGGGCATCTGTTTCCACCTGGAAATCACTCACCTTTTGGGCAAGGTCTTCCTTGTCTCCCAGCACCAGGGATGAACGGTCCTGTTCCAGGGCGAGGATACCGTTCAACCGGGCAATTTCATTGCGGGCATCCATCAATTCTTCGCGCAGGACAATTTCCTCGTTCTCCAGCATTTTTGCCTCATTTTGTGCCTCCCTCATCAGGGCTTTCATTTCGCTAAATTTCGAATCGGTTGTTTCCTGGTCGATCCCCAGCGATGCAATGCGTTGGTTAAGCTTGGCATTCTCCTTGTTGGAACGGTCGAGCTGTGCTTCCAGCCTGTTGTTTTCCGCCTTGATTGCGCTCATGTCGGTGCGCAGATCTTTTGCCTTTCTTTCCAGGGTGGAATTTATCAGTTCGAGGTTGCGTATCTTCGAGTAGGCACTCTCCTCGGTATTGTTAAGGTTGTCCATCGATTGCTCGAGCTTACGGTTCTCCAGGGCCAGTTCCTGGTTGCGCACTTCCAGTTCTTTCTCGTCTGCTTTTAACAGTTGCAATTGCCGGCGCAAACGGGCGTTGGTATCGTCGAGGTACTGGTTGCTGTTCACACTTCTCAAGCCTTCCTGCTTAAGTTTTAAAAGCTGGGCTTCCAGGGCTGCAATCTGCCCGAGTGCTTCATTGAGATCATCCTGCAGTTTTGCGCTCACGGGGGATTGCACGGCCACGGGGGGGGCATTGAGTTTTTCCAAGACCACCGACCTTGTTTTTTCGACCAGTGCATTGTGCTTTGCCGCAAGATCATTGTACTGCTTGATCAGGAACTCTGGGTCGCGCAGCTGGGCATCGGTCTGTCCAATAGCCATATTTCCTACCAGGAAAGCAGCTAAGATTGATAGAAAAACACCTTGGTATAACTTACGCGACATATGTAACAGGATTAAGTTTTTTTCATTGGAATAGTAAATCCGCTCATATGGCAAGCGCTACTTGCTACGGAGTTGCCTGCCCGGTGTGCCAATTGGGCTGGAATGTCATTTTGTCTCCGCCCGGTAAAGCCTGTCCCAGATGGCACGGTTGATGCCCTCCCTGGCGCCGGTAAAAATCAGGTGCATGGATGGCGCATTTTTGGCGTCCAATTCGATCAATACCCCGTACAGGTTCTGGGCAACTTCCTCGGGGCATCCATCGGTGGAGAGTGGGGTGGTCAAATATCCTTTGGCATCGAGCTGTGTAGCATCCTTCCCGTCCGCCACGATCACCAGGTCACCAGGTTTGAACTTTGCGGATATCAGAAATTCTTCCACTGTCGGGTACAAGGCGAGGGGAGTCCTCGGGGCGTAATGAACGCTGCCCATTCCCGGAGATGGGGCACCCTGGTTTCGCCCGGTCTGCCCCTCTTTGGCAGGCGGGTCAGGGGATGGGTCTTGAAACAGCCCAACTTGCCTTTGCAGACAGTCCTGGATCTGGGCACGGGTGATCAGGCCCGGTCGCAAAATGGTTGGCTGGTCGCCGGAAAGGTCAAGCACGGTGGATTCCAGACCCACGGCACATTTTCCACCGTCCACAGTGGGGGGGCATTTCTTCCCAAACAGTTCCTCCACATGCCTGGCTTCGGTCGGGCTCGTACGGTTGGAAGGGTTGGCGCTCGGGGCGGCCAGGGGCTGGTTTAACCGGGTAAGGACTTCCAGAAACACCGGGTGCCTGGGTATACGGATTGCCACAGTCTGGTTTCCTGCCGTGACCAGTCCGGGAACACTCTTTTTCTTGGGCAGTACCAGGGTGATGGGGCCTGGCCAGTATGCTTCGCCCACCCTTTTTGCCTGGCTGTTTACATAGCACAGTTCTTCTGCCTGTTGCAAATGGGCCACATGGACAATTAATGGGTTGGTGGCCGGTCTGCCCTTGAGGGCATATATTTTGGCAATTGCCTGCTCGTTTAGGGCAAGCCCGGCAAGCCCATAAACCGTTTCGCTTGGTAAAGCTACTACATCACCCCCGGCCAGTCGGGTGACTGCATCATCTATGGTGATGAGCAACCTGCGGAAAAAAATATTGCCCCTACTGGAGAATCTGCATGTGTCTTGCCTTCTTGATCAGGCGGGACACCTTGCGCTGTTGCATCGGAGTAAGACCGGTGTACTTGCGGGGAAGGATTTTTCCTGTGTCCGTGGTGTACTTGGCAAGGGCATCGCGATCCATGAAGGAATAATGCTCAGGATTTTTACTCTTGGTTGGGGCGTCTGTGGATTCGCTCATAAGCAATCCATAATGAATGTTTTTAAATTTGTATCAATGCAAAAGTTTGTTGGGTCGTGGGCACAGTTTTCATTGACGAAATGCCTCAGGTTTGATTGTTTAATCCCTTTGTCATGAAAGTAGTATCCTCCATTAAGACCCTCAAAAACCGTCACCCCGACTGCAAGGTCGTCCGTCGCAAGGGCCGCCTCTATGTGATCAACAAAACCAATCCGCGCTTCAAGGCACGGCAGGGTTGATCCCATTTCCCATTTATTAATTCCCAGATGAAAAAAGACATTCATCCAGTACTTAACCCGGTATCCTTTGTGGATGTTTCAACCGGTAAGAAGTTTAACACCTTTTCCACCGCCAGTTCCAAAAAGACGGAAAATATCGACGGGGTGGACCACCACGTGCTCTTCCGCGATATCACGATGGATTCCCACCCTGCATTCACCGGGGAGAAGCGCTTTGTGGATACCGCGGG